>Ed_p1__coassemble_808_pt1 | contig 51301 bp, 48 predicted proteins | sample Ed_p1__metabat2_high_PE_035 | metagenome-assembled genome bin Ed_p1
TGTTCCACTTCGTGTGAATAAGTCATAATAAGCTCTTTTAGTTAGTTATAATTAATAAAAACGTTAATGCACGTCTTAAATCGGTTACAAAGTTAAGGCTTTTCCGCGTTTCTGCAAATCCTATCGTTTTCTCTTTTATTAAAAATACCCAATAATTCATCGAAATCCTGGTTGATTGTAATCTCGTGTTTGCAGTTTGCCTACTTTTGCCCCTTTCATATACTGTAAACGTTGGGTCTTGATGATCTTTTCATTGGCTTTATTGATTGGGACTGAGATCTTGATTTTTTCGATGGATTCCGTCTTTCCTTCGTTGCAGAGTTCATGGCTGTTTCTAATCCGGTGCAATTGTATTCAGCAGATGAATCTTCGGCAGAAGCAGTGTCGCGATTTTGGAACATCCTTTTTACTGTACAGCAATGAGGAGCTGTTTCGAAAAATACCCAGAAACGATTATATTCAGTAGCTGTTTATAATCTGTTTCTGCTTTTGCTGAGAGTTATTTTAGAATATTTTTCCTTATTTATGCAGAGGCTTCCCGGTGAATTCTTTATCTTTGGCGTTTTAAAGGAATGTATAATCATAGATTTAAAAGAATAATTTATATGGTAGAAGTAAGAGATGCCGATTTGAGACAGGCGGCTGCCGAAGGAATGGACGCCTTCATCCAAGTGTTTACCGACGCTTACAGACAGAAGATTGGAGGGGAGTTGACTGCAGAAAGTATGCCGTTGCTTACGGGCGAACAGCATTCGCTGTTGGCTTACCAGATTTTTCGCGACGAAATGATGGACGGAGGATTCTGTCAGCTGATTCAAAACGGGTATGGGGCTTACATATTTAATAATCCTTTTGCCAAAGTGATGAGGTTGTGGGGAGTGGAAGGACTCGATAAGTTGGTATATGCTGCCAAGAAGGTATACGATGCACATAAGGAAGACTTGGAGCGAGAACGCACCGACGAGGAGTTTATGGCCATGTATGAAGAGTACGAAGCGTTCGATGAATTGGAAGACCACTTCGTAGAAGAGGAAGAACGGTTCACAGCCTTGGTGGCGGCATATGTCGATGAGCATATCGAACTCTTTGCTGAAATTAAGGCTTAATTGATGTTAATTTAGAGAAGGGAATGCAGTAATCCGCTAATCGCAGGATTTATCAGTTTGATAAAACAATTCTTTTCTCTAATTTTGCGAACCTAAAAAATAATGAAAACAATGAAACAGATTAAATTCTTTGCAGTAGCCCTGACTCTGCTGATGGGGCTGACTTTGACTTCATGCTTGAACAGCGATACCAATCCTATTCAGCAGATGCAGTTGGTGGCCCGCTATAGCGGCAGTCTTTACGGCTCTTATTTTGAAACTGCGTTCGGACAGAAACTGACTCCTACCGATCCTTCTAAGTTATTGACATTGACAAACGGCTTGTATAATCTTTATTTCGAATATAATACGGAGGAAGTAACCGACCAGAATAATATTACCATTACATTGTTGGCCGACCCGAAAAAGATAGACGATAAAACTTGTATGCAGGCTGGCTCGCAAGTTGATCAGGGTAATGCAGCCTTGGCATATTTGGAATATGCTGTAGGCTATGGTAAATTGGTTCCTGCGATGTTCGATAAGAATACGATATTATTTCCAGTTCTCTTTTGGTCTATCGACCCCAAAGATGAGAAAGCCTGGAAAGAAGAGTTGGGTAAGCACCGCTTTGAATTTACGTACAGCATAGATGAAAATACACCGAATGCCTTGGTTATCAGTGTGGCTCATACACTGAGTGATGCTAATTTGGAAGCAGACAAGAAGCCGCAGCGCAAGACCTTGCAATATAACTATTATGCTTTGGATATTCGCGATGCAGTGCGTCAGGCATTGGAGAAGAATCCCAAGTTGTCTCAGATTATCATCCAGGCAAAATGCAACAATGGTCAATCTAGTAATCAGAATGAAGCTTACGATGACTTGAAGAAAGCTATCGATCAGAAGTATACCATAAATTGTGCAGAAATAGACTTTAAAAAATAATTTGTATCCTTGAATTATAAAGAATTATTCAATAGAGCTCTGATACTGATTTCCTCTCCGGCACGTGCCTGGGAGGAAATTCGTTTGGAAGAGGATAGGCGAAAGGTGTTTGTTGCCTTTGTCTATCCTATGATTGGTTTATGTGGGTTGTCCGTTTTTATCGGCTCTTTGTTGGCCAAAGGCTGGAGCGGACCGGAGAGTTTTCAGTTTGCCATGACCCAATGCTGTGCAGTGGCCGTGTCGCTCTTTGCAGGATATTTCCTGGCAGCTACGCTCATTAATGAGCTGCGTGTGCGTCTGTTGAAGCAAGAGGCCGATGTCTTTCTCTGCCGTCAGTTTGCCGGATATGCACTGGTAGTCAGTTTTCTTTTGCAGATTATCATTGGCGTGTTGCCCGATTTCAACATCATTGCCGTGCTGCTTCAGTTCTACATCGTCTATGTGGTATGGGAAGGAAGCGTCACGCTGATGCAGGTAACAGAAAAGGAAAGACTGCGCTTCACTTTGCTTTCCTCCATGCTTTTGCTGCTGTGTCCTGCATTGATTCAGTTTGTGTTCAACCAACTGCTCATTGCTTTTAATTGACGGACAGACTGACTGTTTTCCAACTTGAGCCTTTATTTGATGAAGGCTTTTTTTAATTGTTAGACTAAAGATTTGTTTTATGAAGCAACCTCCTGTAAATATCAAAAATAAACGTGCCACCTTCGATTATGAACTGGTGGATACCTATACTGCCGGAATTGTGCTGACAGGTACAGAAATTAAATCTATCCGATTGGGAAAAGCCAGCCTGGTAGATACGTTCTGCTATTTTGCTAACGGAGAACTCTGGGTAAAGAATATGCATATAGCCGAGTATTTCTATGGCTCGTATAATAACCATTCGGCTCGTCGCGAGCGTAAGCTATTGTTGAATCGTAAGGAACTGGAAAAACTGCAGCGCGGTACCAAAGATCCGGGATTTACCATTATTCCGGTGCGGATGTTCATCAATGAGAAAGGCTTGGCTAAAGTGGTAGTGGCCTTGGCCAAAGGTAAGAAGCAATACGACAAACGTCAGAGCTTGCGCGAGAAAGACGATAAGAGGGACATGGCTCGTATGTTCAAGCATTAATCTATAGTTCAGAATCAAAAAAACCACTCATATTTATCATATACAACGATGACTTTACTGGAAACACTGGTACGCCAACGCATTTTAGTGCTCGATGGTGCTATGGGTACCATGATACAACAATATCATTTGACAGAACGTGATTTTCGGGGCGAACTTTTGTCGGGTCTTTCTGTACAGCAGCAAGGAAATAACGATGTAATTTGTCTGACGCGTACTGATATCATCAGTGACATTCACCGCAAGTATCTGGAAGCTGGTGCAGATATCATCGAAACCAATACGTTCAATGCCCAGCGTATCAGTATGGCTGATTATGGTACAGAATCCTGGGTTAGGGATATCAATTTGGCCGGTGCGCGTCTGGCACGTACTTTGGCTGATGAATATACCGCCCGTACTCCTGACAAACCGCGCCTGGTGGCAGGCTCTGTAGGCCCTACCAATAAGACCTGCTCCATGAGTCCTGATGTGAACAATCCGGCGTTCCGTTCGCTTACGTTCGATGCTTTGGTAGATGCTTACACCGAACAGATGGAGGCGTTGCTGCAGGGTGGTGTGGACGTACTGCTCATCGAAACCATCTTTGACACGCTCAATGCCAAGGCTGCACTTTATGCAGCTGAAGAAGCTATGCTTCATGTAGGCCGAAGAGTACCTTTGATGTTGTCCGTCACCGTGTCTGATACAGGAGGGCGTACTCTTTCCGGACAGACGTTGGATGCCTTTCTAGCCTCTGTGCAGCATGCTGACCTGTTCTCGGTAGGATTGAATTGTTCTTTTGGTGCTCGTCAGTTGAAACCCTTTTTGGCACAGCTGGCTGCTCGTGCGCCTTATTATATCAGTGTCTATCCCAATGCCGGTTTGCCCAATAGTCTGGGACTTTATGACCAGTCGCCCGAAGATATGGCCCACGAGGTATTGGATTATCTGGATGACGGATTGGTAAATATTCTGGGTGGTTGTTGTGGTACGACCGATGCATACATTGCCCGTTTTGTTCCTTTGGCAGCACAAGGTCGTCCGCATGTTCCTGCCGACAAGCCTGTTCACTTGTGGCTTTCCGGACTGGAACTGATGGAAGTAAAGCCGGAAAATAATTTTATCAATGTAGGAGAGCGTTGCAATGTGGCGGGTTCGCGGAAATTTCTGCGCCTTATCAATGAGAAAAAATACGATGAAGCATTGGGTATAGCCCGCAGACAGGTGGAAGACGGCGCCCAGGTTCTTGATATCAATATGGACGATGGTTTGCTGGATGCAGTTCAGGAGATGACTACTTTCTTGAATCTGATAGCTTCGGAGCCGGATATTGCCCGTGTGCCTGTAATGGTGGATTCTTCAAAATGGGAAGTCATTGAAGCCGGACTGAAGTGTCTGCAGGGAAAAGCCATTGTCAATTCTCTTTCTTTGAAAGAGGGTGAAGATGTATTCCTTGCTCACGCCCGTACGGTGCGTCGTTACGGTGCTGCGGTAGTGGTGATGGCCTTCGATGAACAAGGGCAGGCAGATACGTATGAACGTCGTATAGCCGTGTGCCAACGTGCATATCGTCTTCTCACCGAGCAAGTAGGTTTCCCTCCACAGGATATTATTTTCGACCCCAACGTATTGGCTGTAGCTACAGGTATGGATGAACATAATAATTATGCCGTTGACTTTATTCGCGCTACAGCCTGGATTCGTACCCATCTTCATGGAGCCCATGTCAGTGGCGGAGTAAGCAATCTTTCTTTCTCGTTCCGTGGAAACAACTACATCCGTGAAGCTATGCACGCTGTATTTCTCTATCATGCCATTCGCCAAGGTATGGATATGGGTATCGTCAATCCTGCCACTTCTGTGCTCTATACCGATATACCTTCGGATGTATTGGAACGTATAGAAGATGTAGTGCTGAACCGTAGGCCCGATGCTGCTGAACGTCTGATAGAAACAGCTCAGCAACTGAAGGCAGCTGCCGATTCGGCTAAAGAGAGCGGAGCAGTATCTGCAGCATCTGCTGCACAGCAGGCCTGGCGTGAAACTGATGTCAATCAGCGGCTGGAATATGCCTTGGTAAAAGGAGTAGGGGATTATCTGGAGGAAGACCTGGCAGAAGCATTGCAGCAGTACGTTAAAGCGGTGGATATTATTGAAGGGCCGTTGATGGCCGGGATGAATAGGGTAGGCCAACTCTTTGGTGCAGGAAAAATGTTTCTTCCGCAGGTAGTGAAGACAGCTCGTACCATGAAAAAGGCAGTATCTGTATTACAGCCTGTTATAGAACAGCAACAAGTTTCTACGGCTGGAAAAGCAGGGAAAGTGTTGCTGGCTACTGTTAAGGGAGATGTGCATGACATAGGCAAGAACATTGTTTCCGTAGTGATGGCTTGCAACGGGTATGAAATTATCGACCTTGGTACCATGGTGCCTGCAGAAACCATCGTGCAGTGTGCTATAGACCAGCAGGTAGATATGATAGGTCTGAGCGGACTGATTACTCCTTCATTGGAGGAAATGGTGCATGTAGCTAGAGAATTGGAAAACCGTGGTCTGTGTATTCCTTTGCTGATAGGTGGAGCCACTACTTCTCAATTGCACACAGCCCTAAAGATAGCTCCGGTCTATCATGCTCCGGTGGTTCATTTGAAGGATGCCTCCCAGAATGTAACGGTGGCGGCTCGCCTGATGAATCCATCAGAGAAAAAGTCTTTCTGTGCAGAGTTGAACGCAGCGTATGAAGGATTGCGGGCGGCTCATGCGGATGAAAAGCGGCCTTTGCTCAGTATAGAAGAAGCCCGTAAGAATAAGCTGAATTTATTTTGATGGATGTACTGCGTTGACTGTTTATGGGAACAAACAGAAAGCTACAGCTTTCGGAAATTTAAGCTGTAGCTTTCTGTTTTTTTCTCTGGACTTTTGAAATGTAAACAATAAGTTTATAAAAAAAACTCCATGGATTTAAGTTGCTGGCTCCATGGAGTTTTTTTTATAAACTACAGTCTGTTTCTTCCCTGACTTACTATAGTGCAGCAGGGTTCTGATTGGCACTGTCCGAAGCATACAGACAATCGATGATACCATCGGCCAGTCCGATGACCGGCACATGCACATAGCTGGCTTTTACTATTTCTGCAATAGTCAGAAATATCTGTGCGGCCGGAACGATTACATCTGCCCGGTCGGCCTTTAAGCCATATTCTTCCATGCGCTGTTCAGGGCTGAGAGGCTGCATCTCATCGTAGAGCTTTTGAAGCTGTTCGATAGAGATTCGCTGCTTTTTCTTGTCTTTCTTTTCGGCCAGACGGTATAATTTATTGATATTTCCACCCGAACCAATGATATTGATGTCTGTAAAGTCTGCAGTAAGTCGGGCCAAGTCATCTTTCATTTGCTGCCAGGTCTCTTCTTTGGCAGCGCCGCTCAGAATTCTTACCGTGCCTATGTTATAGGACAGAGATTGTACCAATTCGCCGTTGATTAGGAAATTTATTTCAGTACTTCCACCTCCCACATCTACATAGATATAATTCCCGGTCCGGTCTTCTAAGCATTCCATATGATTATTGTAAATGATGCGTGCTTCTTCTTCTCCGTTGATTACTTCAATGCGTATTCCTGTATCTTTTTTAATTTTCTTAATGATGGATGTTCCATTAGAAGCATCACGCATGGCAGAAGTGGCACAGGCTCGATAATCGGTCACTTCATAGATTTTCATTAGATGACGGAAGGCCTTCATCAGCCGTTGCAGTTTCATGGCTTTTACATCGCTTACCGTTCCCAGTGAGAATACGTCAAATCCCAATCGGAGCGGCACGCGTAGCAGTAATGTCTTTGTGAGCCGTTTACTGGTCAGGTTCTCTTTTTCATTCACTCGTTTTATCAGTAGCCGCACGGCATTAGAGCCAATATCAATGGCGGCATAGCAAGGGGTATTGGGCATAAGAGTTATCGTTGATTCTTAGAGGTTGAACAATAATGCTTGTATAATGCTTCTTGTGAGCGGAAAGGTGTTTCTTCACTTTCTACTTTCCAAGGCAGGTTGCTTCCGCGTCCGTCTACCATATGTCCTTGGCATGTATCCCGCAAGCCAAAGTCTACTACTTGTTTCAGGTCTTGCTGAATAGTGGCATCATATACAGGTGTAATTACCTCGATGCGGTTATCCAGATTGCGCGGCATCCAGTCGGCCGACCCGATAAAATACTTTTCTGCTCCACCGTTGGCAAAGATAAAGATGCGCGAATGTTCCAGATATCGGTCTATGATTCCGTTGATGCGTATATTCTCGCTTTTACCGGGAATATTGGGTACAAGCGAGCAATTGCCACGTACTACCAGGTCTATGGCAACACCGGCCGCTGATGCTTCGTATAGCTTGTTTACCATGGTTGGATCGGTAATGTGATTCACTTTGATGCGTATATAGGCGGGTTTGCCGGATTTCTTGTTTTTGATTTCTTCGTTGATAAGCCGGATGAACCGTTGCTTCATTTCATTGGGTGATACTAGCAATTCCTTGAATCGTACCGGCTGGTAGGGCTTTTCTATAAATGAGAACACGTGGTCTACATCGTTTACAATATTACGTGCTGCCGTCATGATAAGATAGTCGGTATACATGCGGGCATTACCTTCATGGAAATTACCGGTGCTTATGCAGGCGATGTTTCCTCCATGTTTCATTTCTATGTGTGTAATTTTAGAATGCACCTTCAGTCCTTCTACTCCGAATATTACGTGTATGCCTGCATCTTGCATTTTTTTAGACCAATCGATGTTGGATGCTTCATCGAAGCGTGCCAGCAATTCGATAACTACGGTGACCTTCTTGCCGTTACGTGCAGCGCAGATGAGGGCTTTTACTACTTTGGAGTCGCGAGCCAGTCGGTAAAGAGTAGTTTTGATACTTTTTACGTCTTTGCTGATAGCAGCTTCTTGCAGCACGCGGATGTAGTAGTCGAAACTGTGGTAAGGCACATGTATAAAGCGGTCGCCTAGCTGGATGTGGTGCAGCAAACTCTGGTTCTCTTCCAGTTCGGGCTTTATTACAGGAGGCCAGGATGGATATTTCAAGTCGGTGCGTCCGCAGTCTGGGAATGACATCAGGTCTTTGTGGTTATGATATCTGCCACCGGCCAGAACTGTGTCCAGTTTGTCGAGATTAAGTTTAGTCATTACCCGTTTCAGCAAATCTTTCGGCATATTGGCATCATATATCACGCGGAGTGCATCTCCTTTTTTTCTGCTCTTCACTCCTTTGGAAATTTTTTGCAGCATACCGTTGCGCAGGTCGTTGTCTATCTCCATTTCAGCGTCTTTGGTAAACTTAAATGCGTAGGCTTCGAACGAGTTATAGCCTAATCCGGAGAAAGCGATGGGTAAGCAGTGGCGTACTACGTCGTCCATGTACATCAAGTAGCTGTTACCATCTTTGTCCGGCAGTCGGACAAAGCGACCACATTCTGCTACGGGCAGGGAAATGAGGGCATAGTCAGCCTTATTTTTGCCAGCCAGCAGTTTAATAGCCAGGTAAATATTTTCATCAGCTTCATCGGTGAGCTGTTTTACGGCTGAGAGCCATACCGGACTTATAAAGCCGTTTAATTTTTGTCGGTAGAGCTGGCTTACAAACGCCTGTTGCTCTTCATCGATTTCATGTTCGTTTAGCAAATATATGTGCTCTTGCCGAAGTTGTTTCGTAACTTCTCCAATGACATGTTCATATTCTCTAGCATAGCTGTTGTTCAGTTTGTTAATTTGTTTGATTAACTCCTTGGCATGTTCGCTTTCTTGGTGCAAGCATTTTTCACTGCATTCGGCAATGCGGTTAAGGGTAGCCATGCGCACGCGGAAGAATTCATCCAGATTGTTAGAGTAGATACCCAAAAAGGTGAGTCTTTCAAGCAGAGGTACCTGCTGACGGGCTGCCTCTGATAAGATGCGGCGGTTAAAGTACATCCAACTGAGGTCGCGATCTATGTAGCTGTTTTTCAGCTTCATTTCTTTTTTCATGAATCAAAATGTTGTAGTTCTAAAACATTTGCAAATTTCTGACATCTATATTTCATCTGTGTTTCATTCGTAAGGATTTCACAGTGCTTTATATTAAAAAAGGGTTACGATTCTGTTACAAACAGGGCTTTAGACCCACATACCTTTCTATTTCGTAATATTTTTCGTATCTTTGCATCTGTTTTTGAACGGGTAGATATTTTAATTAAAAATAAGAAGATTAGAGAAGATGATTACAGCTTCGAATGTTTCTGTACAATTTGGCAAACGTGTACTTTTCAATGATGTAAACTTAAAGTTTACGAGTGGTAACTGTTATGGTGTAATCGGTGCCAATGGTGCCGGTAAGTCTACTTTTCTGCGCACTATTTCGGGAGAACTGGAGCCTACTACTGGCTCTATTACACTGGGCCCTGGTGAACGTCTGTCGGTGTTGAGTCAGGACCACTTTAAGTGGGACGCTTTTACGGTGATGGACACAGTGATGATGGGACATACTGTGCTTTGGGACATCATGAAGCAACGCGAAGTCTTGTATGCTAAGGAAGATTTCACCGATGAAGATGGCATGAAAGTGTCTGAATTAGAAGAAAAGTTTGCCGAACTCGACGGCTGGAATGCTGAAAGTGATGCGGCAGCTCTGTTGAGTGGTCTGGGTATCAAGGAAGACAAGCATTATGTGCTGATGGGCGATTTGAACAATAAGGAAAAGGTGCGGGTGATGTTGGCACAGGCTCTTTATGGTAATCCGGATAATCTGTTGCTCGATGAGCCTACCAATGACTTGGATATGGAAACGGTGACATGGCTCGAAGAATATTTAGCAAACTTTGAACATACCGTATTGGTAGTGAGCCATGACCGTCACTTCTTGGACTCTGTATGTACGCATACCATCGACATCGATTATGGCAAGATTAATATGTTTGCCGGTAACTATAGTTTCTGGTATGAATCCAGTCAGCTGGCCTTACGTCAGCAGCAGAATCAGAAGGCCAAGGCTGAGGAAAAACGCAAAGAACTTGAAGAGTTTATTCGCCGATTCAGTGCTAATGTGGCTAAGAGTAAGCAGACTACTAGCCGTAAGAAGATGTTGGAGAAACTGAATGTAGAGGAAATCAAACCCTCTTCACGTAAGTATCCGGGTATTATCTTTACCCCGGAACGCGAACCGGGAAATCAGATTCTCGAGGTTTCCGGACTGACTAAGACATTGGATGATGGCACCGTTTTGTTCCGTGATGTGAATTTCAATGTAGAAAAAGGAGATAAGGTGGTGTTCTTATCGCATGATCCGCGAGCTATGACAGCACTCTTTGAAATCATCAACGGCAATATGAAGCCGGATGAAGGACACTATAACTGGGGAGTAACCATTACTACCGCTTATCTGCCTTTGGATAATACGGATTACTTTAACACTGATTTGAATCTGGTGGATTGGCTGAGCCAATATGGTGTTGGCAATGAGGTGGAAATGAAGGGATTCCTAGGCCGTATGTTGTTTTCGGGCGAGGAAGTCTTGAAGAAAGCCAGCGTATTGTCGGGTGGTGAGAAGATGCGTTGTATGATTGCTCGTATGCAGTTGCGCAATGCAAACTGTCTGATTCTGGATACACCTACCAATCACTTGGACCTGGAATCTATTCAGGCTTTTAATAATAATTTAAAGACGTACAAGGGTAATGTACTGTTTGCATCACACGACCACGAATTTATACAAACCGTGGCAAATCGTATTATTGAATTGACTCCGAATGGTATTATTGATAAGATGATGGAATACGATGAGTATATTACATCCGATCATATCAAGGAACTTCGGGCACGTCTTTACAGCAAGTAATGATTGCTGATGAGTGCTATAACAAAAAGAGAGTGTCTTCTAGAGGCACTCTCTTTTTGTTATACGTATAGGGCTAGAATGAACTTGTATCGGTTGGGTTATTTCTGTTTGTAAATCAGCCGTCCCGGTCCATCGCCAAAAAGTTGCTCGCCTAAGGTGGTCAGCTGTTGCCCAGTGACGACGACCTCTTTCAGTCTTTCACAGCCTGTAAATGCACCAAATTCCAGGGCTGTTACACCTTTGGGAAGTTCCAGCGGTCCACACAGTCGGATACATCCGCTGAAAGCACGTTGCTCAATGGTTTTTAAGTCTTTAGGTAACTGGATATTCAGCAGATACTTTTTCTGTGTAAAGGTATAGGCTGGAATAACAGTAGTATTGCAGTTGGTTAAATCCACCGATACCAGATTGGGCATAAAGTCGCGCAGTAACTTAAAATCGGCTTCATCCATTTTGCCTTCAATGGTTAGAAAGTTCACATCGCGAGGATGAACACCGCGTTGTTGCAGTTCTGTTGCAAGATTTCCCATACGTCCTATCTGCAGTGTAACTGTCAGAGGCTCTCCTTCAAGGAAAGCAAAGTTTTCCCAACGTTCTTTGTTGCGGTATGAATCGCTGCTGCCCAAAGGTACAAAAATGGCAGATACACTATCGGCCAAAGCTTCTGGAAGCAAATTTGGGGCAGCTTTTTTTCGTATCTGACAAATTTTCAGGTGATTACATCCTTTGAAGGCTCCGTCTTCTATATTCTTGATTTTATCAGATAAAATAACTTGTTGCAAAGTGCCTTTTCCTTTGTAGGTGCTGTCGTTTTGCTGTTGGCAGAAAGCATATGCCGGAATGCTGTTGGGTGGATAAATATAGAATCTGTCCTGGTGGGTTCCGTGCTTGCCGGCATACCCGCTAATGGAAGCTGTAGAGATATCCAGTACTTGCAGACTATTGAATTCATCGCGCAGGTGGCGGAAGTCAATAGCATTCAACTTGCCTTGTAGAGTAAGGTGAGTAATTTCATTGGCTTCTGCTTCAGTCAAGAGCTCTACCAACGTGCCTGCCTTGGCCACATGAAATGTTTTTTTGACTTGGGCCGATAAACTGAGCATGCATCCTAATCCAGCTGTAATCAGTAGTGTCTTTTTTAATTGCATGGTGATAAAAGATTTCTTTTTTTTTCAAATATAGGAAGATTGTTTTTATCGTGTATGATTTATGGTTACTTTTGTTGCTTGTTAACGGTTTTTTAAAATTAAATAGTTATGAAGATTTTGACAAATACGAAACGGGGGTGGCTGGTGATTCGTGATTGGTTCCTTTTTGCAGTAGTATATTTGGCTTATTCTATGGTTTGGGAATTAGGAATTTATGCCTCTGGATTTGCAATGGATGGGGTAGTAGAATTGCTTTTGGCTCAATTCGGGGCTGTGTTGGCTTTGTTTGCCACTTATTTTTCGCTGAAGAAAGTGCGTACTTTGCCTTCATCAGGACTTGGCTTTACGATACGGGGCAGGGGAAAAGATGTAATAGGAGGAATTTTGGTGGCTACTTTGCTGTATTCCTTTGGGTTCGGTATTTCGTGCTTTGCGGGTTGGATTCAGGTAGAGTCATTTCAATGGCCGTGGAAATCTATACTGACTACTTGGTTGTTGTTTTTTCTGGTAGCTGTATATGAAGAAACGTTGTTGCGTGGTATAGTCTTGGGAAAATTGTTAGATAGCGGTATGTCTAAGTTGGTCGCTTTGGTGCTTTCTTCCCTATTATTTTCAGTTTTGCATTTATTGAATCCTCATTTTTCCTGTCTCCCGTTTGTCAACCTGTTTTTGGCGGGTGTTATGTTGGGCGCTTCTTATGTCTATACCCGTAATCTATGGTTCCCTATCAGTTTACATTGGTTTTGGAACTGGTTACAGGGTCCGGTATTAGGATATGGTGTGAGTGGAATAAAGATTGATGAACCGGCCTTGACAATCCGTTTCTCAGGTCCTGAGATGTTGAGTGGCAGTAGTTTTGGGTTTGAGGGAACATTGTTATGTACAATATTGATGATTATTGTTACAGGTGTAATTATTGGACGTTGTCGTCAGATATATAGATAACCCCAATTCTTATGCCTTGATTCTTTACGCTGGCTATTGGGATTATGAGCATTTGTTTACGCATAAACGTATTCATAATCCCGGTAGTCGGCGTTTGTTATATCTTATTCAGTAAGAATCGTCATTCTGTTAGATTTTCCCTAAAATCTTATCCATGACCCAGTTGGTAAGTGTCGCACTTTCTCCGTCGCAGGCACAGATAGACTTTCCTAGAAGATGATCTACTACAGCCTGAATCAAAGGCTGTTGCACATAAACAGGATTTTCCACTTGAATTTCTTCGCGTCCACGCTCAGTGTGCAGTGCAATGGGATCGTATGTATATACAGAAAAGCATATCATTCCCCGGTCTCCTATGATTTCAATGCGGTCTTCACGGGCGGAATCGTGCGCCACGAAGCACCAAGATCCGCTGCCCACCAGTCCGTTGTCAAACTGGAAACATGCACTTAGTGTATCTTCTGCCGGATACAGTCCGCCTCGGTTGCTTTTATATCCGTTGGCTTCTAAAATGCATCCAAAGATATCTTGCAGTAAGTCTATCTGGTGAGGTGCCAGATCGTAGAAGTATCCACCGCCGGCTATGTCTGGTTGAACGCGCCAAGGCAAGTGCTCGCTGTTGTAGTCCAGATTACGTGGGGGTTGCGCAAAACGTATTTGAATATTGATGACGTTGCCTATGGAACCGTTTTGTACCAGTTCTTTTACTTTAAGAAAGTAAGGTAAGTAGCGGCGATAATAAGCTACAAAGCATGGTATGCCAGTTTCGCGAGAAACTCGGTTGATGCGGCAGCATTCTTCATAAGTTACGGCCATGGGTTTTTCAATGTAGACAGGCTTGCCTGCATTCATAGACATGATGGCATAAGTGGCATGAGAAGAAGGAGGAGTGGCTATGTATACCGCATTTACTTCCGGGTCATCAATCAATTGCTGCGCATCGTCATACCAATGAGCAATGCCTCTTTCTTGTGCATACTTTTTAGCCTTTTCTCCGTCTCTACTCATAACGGCCACTACTTCAGAATTCTTTATTTTCTGAAAAGCAGGTCCGCTTTTATATTTCGTCACTTCACCACAGCCGATGAAGCCCCATTTGATAATCTTTTGTTCAGTCATTTTTCTTTGGATAGTTTATTGGTCATTCATCATCATCTTCGAAATCAAAATCAAAGTCAAAGTCGTCCATGAATTCCGGTGTGGTAAACTCTTCCAGGTTCCTACGGTCTTTTTTAGTGGGGCGTCCTGTACCTTTAGCCCGGTCAACAAATCCGCTGATACGGCTCATTTCCAATAGTTCATATTGGTCTGGAGTGGTAACATTTTCCATCATTTCTGGCACCAATTTGGCTCCAACTCTTTTTTCTATAGGCTGTAATACCTTGAAAGAGTATGTGATAGGTGGCTTTCGTACTTGGACAATGTCTCCAGATTTAATGGTTCGTGAAGCTTTTGCTTGTGCACCATTGATGCCGATACGGCCTTTCTTACAAGCATCTGCGGCAATTGTCCGTGTTTTGAAAATGCGTACAGCCCACATCCATTTATCTATTCTGGCTTCACTCATATAGACTTTTTATTTCTTATTGAACTGATTCATGGTGATATTTATACCGGCCAAACAGAAACTCTTTACAATATCGCCAGCCGTTTTCAGTCGTTCAGGCATAATTTGCCAGTTTTCATCACTAAAGTGGCCTAATACAAAGTCTACCTGTCCGCCTTTAGGGAAGTCGTTTCCTATGCCAAAACGCAGTCGGGCATAATTTTGTGTACCTAAAGTGGCAGCAATATGTTTTAAGCCATTGTGTCCGGCATCACTTCCCTTGCCTTTCAGGCGTAAAGCTCCGAATGGTAGTGCCAAATCATCTACTATAATCAGGAGATTTTCTAAAGGAATGTTTTCTTTCTGCATCCAGTAGCGTACAGCATTTCCACTGAGATTCATATAGGTAGAAGGTTTGAGCAGGAAGAGTTGACGACCTTTGACAGAAAGCTGAGTGATAAATCCGTAGCGCTTATCCTCGAAGCTGGCGCCGGCATCTTTCGCTAAAGCATCTACCACCATGAAGCCAATATTGTGTCGGGTTTCATGGTATTCCGGACCAATGTTTCCTAATCCTACAATTAAGTATTTCACGTTTGTTGAGTTTAAAATTCTATAAAATAAGAACGCGAATTAGCGAGGACCCATCGCTGATTACATCAATCTGCGTGTGCCGCGTTAATCCGCGTTCGTATATAATAATTAGATGCTTCCGATTATGCGTTAGCAGCAGCTGCTGCAGCACCTCTGGCGGCACGAGTCAGCTTAACGGCGCAAACTACAGCTTCCTTAGCATTCAGCAATTCCAAACCTTCGTAGCTCAGTTCGCCAACCTTTACAGTTTTACCCAGACCCAAGTGAGATACATTTACAACCAGTCTTTCAGGAATTACATTATAAAGAGCTTTTACTTTCAGCTTACGCATCTGCAGAGCCAACTTACCACCGGCTTTTACACCTTCTGCAAGGCCTTCCAGTTGTACAGGAACTTCCATAACGATAGGATTAGCTTCGTCAATCTGATAGAAGTCTACGTGCAGGATAGTATCCTTTACAGGGTGGAATTGAATATCCTTCATGATAGCGTTTACTTTCTTGCCATCGATGTCGAGGTCTACTACATAAATGTGCGGAGTGTAAACCAGGTTACGAAGACCATCAGCAGTTACAGTGAAGTGGATGTTTTCGCCAGCTCCATAAAGTACGCAAGGTACACCGTTGTTTTTACGAATGGCTTTCAAAGCCTTAGTCTGTTCAGAAGAACGTTCTGCAATAGTTCTTGCAGTTCCTTTGATTTCAATTGATTTCATTTTCTTAAATTTTTTGTGTTACTCTAAATTAAGTATGTTTTTTGCTTAATTCACCATCACACGACGAAGCTTGATAGCCACTCGATGCTGCAAAAAAGCGGGTGCAAAATTACACTTTATTTTTTAATTAGCAAAGTTATTCTGCTTTAAAAATCAATATCAATCTTTATTTCATCTTCTATGGGGGTAGCATCGGTGTCTGCATCGTTTTGCACTTTGCAGCTTTCTTCTTCCGGTTGGTGGTTTTGGATAAAACCAATGGCCTGTTCCAATCCGGTCATGAACTTTTCAAAATCCTCTTTATATAAGAAAATTTTGTGTTTTTCGAAACTTACCTGCGCATCTTCTCCTTCGCCTGAAATGATTTTTTTGCTTTCTGTAATAGCCAAAAACATTTCATCTTTTCTGTTTTTCTTCACATCCAGATAATAGATGCGTTTACCTGCTTTAATGGATTGGGAGAATACAATCTCCTTGTCATTCATGTCCACACTGTTTTTCTTCTTAAAGTCTTCCATATTATAGGTTGTTGTTCGTTTATCGGCCTCAAAATTGATGATTTTTTTTTATCTGCCAAAAGAAAAAGAGGGGAAATGAATATTTTCTCTAAAAAAAATAGATTTATTTGCTGTTTACTCATCGAAAATAGTTAATTTTGCAGCGTTAAAAACATTAGTATTTACTTTAGCATTATGATTAACAGAGTTCTTATTCGTCTTAAGGTTATACAGATTGTATATGCTTATTATCAGAACGGCAGCAAAAATTTAGACTCAGCGGAGAAAGAATTGTTCTTCAGCCTTTCTAAGGCGTACGACCTTTACAACTATCTGCTGATGCTGATGATTGCTTTGACGAATTATGCGCAAAAGCGTATAGACGCCTCTAAGGCAAAATTGGCTCCTACTAAAGAGGAGAAGTATCCCAACACAAAATTCGTAGAAAACAAGTTTATTGCTCAGTTAGAGGTGAACAAGATGTTGCAGGACTTCATTGCTAACCAAAAACGTACTTGGGACAACGATGAGGATTTCGTCAAGTCGCTTTATGAAACGATTGTAGCGTCCGACGAATATAAGGAATATATGGCATCTGAAACATCTTCGTACGAGGCAGACCGTGAGTTTTGGAGAAAAATCTATAAGAAGTTTGTGTTCAATAATGAAAAGTTGGATGATTTGCTGGAAGATCAGAGTTTGTATTGGAACGATGATAAGGAAATCGTAGATACTTTCGTGTTGAAGACTATTAAACGTTTTGATCCGAAGAATGGAGCCGACCAGGAATTGTTGCCGGAATTCAAAGACGACGAAGATCAAGAATTTGCTCGTCGTTTGTTCCGTCGTACTATTTTGAATAGCGATTATTATCGCCATCTGATAAGTGAAAATACTCGTAATTGGGATTTGGATCGGGTAGCTTTCATGGATGTAATCATTATGCAGTGTGCTTTGGCTGAAATCTTGAGTTTCCCTAATATACCTATTAGTGTCACTTTGAATGAATATGTTGATATTGCCAAGGTATACAGTACATTGAAGAGTGGAAGTTTTGTGAACGGAACACTTGACGGAATAGTTAAGGTATTAAAAAAAGAAGGCAAGTTGACGAAAAACTAATATCTTTGCCTTCAGACAAATTAGTAGATATTAATTTTAAAACTTGAATTAACTTATGAATTTAATGATCGCGTATTGGCAGTCTGTTCCTATGGGAGCTCAAAATAACGGAAGTATGATGTGGATTATGTTGATAGCTATGTTTGCTATCATGTATTTTTTCATGATTCGTCCGCAAAACAAAAAGCAGAAGGAGATAGCCAATTTCCGTAAATCGTTGCAACTCAATCAGAAGGTGATTACTGCTGGTGGTATACATGGAGTAGTGAAGGAAATTAATGATAGCGACGTGTTGCTGGAAATTGCTTCTGGTGTGAAGATTCGTATTGATAAGAACTCTATTTATGCAGCTGCTGCAGATGCAAACAACCAGACTGCAAAATAGTTGGATGGTGGGTTTATGCTCGATAGATATCATATAAGGGCTTCTTTTAGGAAGTTCCGAATGAATATAAAGGACTTTCTACTCAGTGATAAGAGTAGGGAGTTCTTTGTTTTTTTATTTTTTTTCTTTATAGCTGGAGGCTTTTGGTTGCTTCAGACCTTAAATGTGGATTATGAAGCTGAATTTACCGTACCGGTGAAGCTGAAAGGGATTCCTAACGAGGTGGTGATTATAGAAGAACCAGCTAAAGAAGTTCATGTTAGGGTCAAAGACAAGGGGACTGTGCTGCTGAATTATATGTTGGGGAAAAGTTTCTATCCATTGACTGTAGATTTTAAGGAATACAGTAAGGGCAGAGGAACTCATATACGCATTCATACAACTGATTTTGAGAAGAAACTTACAGCGCAATTTAATGCTTCTACTCAGCTCATTTCTTTAAAGCCAGATACCTTGGAACTCCTTTATTCTACTGGAGTAGCCAAAAAAGTTCCCGTTAGGTTGAATGGTAAGGTTGAAGCGGGCCGGCAGTATTATTTGACTGATACAATTTTTAGGCCCGACTCAGTATTGGTTTATGCTACTTCTGAAGTACTTGATACGTTGCAGGCTGCATATACGGAACGATTGACGATAAGTGATGTATCTGATACGTTGCAGCAGAGGGTTTTGCTGGAACCGTTGAAAGGGGTGAAGTTTGAGCCACATGTGGTAGATGTGGTGTTTCCTGTAGATATTTACACGGAAAAAACAGTTGAAGTGCCACTCGAGGGAGTGGATTTCCCGTCGGGTAAAGTGTTAAGGGCTTTCCCTTCTAAAGTGCAAGTAACATTTCAGGTAGGAATGAGCCGTTTTAGAAAAATAACAGAAGCGGATTTTCAGTTATATGTTTCATATGAAGAATTACTGCGTTTAGGCTCAGATAAATATCCTGTGCGTTTACACCATGTTCCTGAGGGGGTTATGAATATACGTATTCATCCTTCGCAAGTAGATTTTTTAATAGAACAAGTTTCTGCCGATTATGAAGATTAGAATAGGAATCACGGGGGGGATTGGTAGTGGTAAAAGTGTTGTATCTCATTTGCTTGAGTTGATGGGAATCCCGATATATATATCGGATATTGAAGCGCGTTCGTTAATGTTGAAGGATGAACATATACGCCAAGGTCTGGTTGATTTGCTGGGTGAAGATGTATATGTGCAGCAACAGCTTAATAAGCGATTACTCGCTTCTTATTTGTTTGATAATCAGTCGCATGCGGCTTTGATTAACGCCATAGTTCATCCGCGAGTGAAAGAAGATTTTCGTCGTTGGGCTGAAAGCCATTCTAGTTCTGCCTTGGTAGGTATTGAATCGGCTATTCTCTATGAAGCAGGTTTCCAGGATGAAGTTGATATGGTGGTTATGGTATATGCTCCCGAGGAGATTCGTGTTGCTCGTGCTATGCAGCGTGACGGTGTTTCGCGTGAAGATGTAGTGAGGCGTGTACATAGCCAGATGAATGATGAAGAAAAGCGAATGAAGGCAGATGAAATTATTGTGAATGACGGAAAGACTCCCTTGATACCTCAGATTATTAAGTTGTTGCAAAAACTTTCTGCAGAAATTTTGTAGTCTCTACTACTTACATTATCTTTGCTGACCTGATTTTAGATACTTATTAATAAATAATTTAAGAAATAAAATTATGTTGAAAACAGTTTTATCTATAGCCGGAAAGCCGGGACTTTATAAATTGGTGTCACAAGGTAAAAACATGCTGATTGTTGAATCTCTGATTGATAAGAAGCGTTTTCCTGCTTATGGAAATGAGAAGATTATTTCATTAGGTGATATTGCTATGTATACTGATGCAGAAGATGTACCCTTAAAGGACGTTCTGTTGGCTATGAGAGAAAAAGAAAATGGAGCAGCTGTATCGCTAGATTGGAAAAAAGCTTCTGCAGAGGAATTGCGCGATTATTTGGCCGAAGTATTGCCAGCTTTCGATCGTGATAGAGTGCATACATCTGATATCAAGAAATTAATAGCATGGTATAATTTGCTTGTGAGCAGTGGTATGACTGATTTTGAAACTGAAATTGAATAATTTGAGTAATCATTAAGATAGAATTTCGATATTGGAAATAGTCTGATATCAAATAGTTAAAAAGAGAGGCATGTAAAAATACATGTCTCTCTTTCTTTTTAAATATCGTTTATAATGTTCGTAATTTCGATCTGTTTTAGCTAAATAATTTTAAATGCGCTATTTATTTCACTCTAATAATAGTTTCTAACGGAAAACATTATTTTATTTGCAGTATGCAAGTACTTAAAAGGATATTTGTCTGAATATAAATAAGTACAAACATATATAAAATAGAATGGAGATATGAAATATGTAATTATTGGAGGTGTGGCTGGAGGTGCAACAGCAGCAGCTAGATTGAGAAGAATAGATGAAAATGCAGAAATCATTATGTTGGAAAAAGGCAAATACATTTCGTATGCTAATTGTGGTTTGCCTTATTACATTGGAGGGGTGATAGAAGACCGTCAGAAACTTCTGGTTCAGAGTCCAGAAGCATTTTCTAAACGTTTTCGTATTGATGTGCGGGTGGAAAATGAAGTTGTAGAAATTCATCCTAAAGAAAAAATGCTGAAGATTCGAAGAGGGGATGGTATAGAATATACCGAGAATTATGATAAATTATTATTATCGCCTGGAGCCAATCCGGTGCGTCCGCCATTGGGAGGCATTGATTCTGAAGGTATTTTTGTGTTGCGTAATGTCGAAGATACCGATCGTATCAAAAAATTTATGGAAACTAATCGTGTAAAGCATGCGGTAGTAGTTGGTGCAGGGTTCATTGGTTTGGAAATGGCCGAAAATTTATCACATGCCGGCATTCATGTAGCCGTGGTGGAAATGGGAGAGCAGGTTATGGCTCCTATTGACTTTTCCATGGCATCATTTATTCATCAGGAATTATGTCAGAAAGGGGTAGATTTATATTTGGGAGAAGGAGTTACACATTTTGAAAATACATCATCTGGATTGACAGTCTATTTAAAAAGTGGTAAGATGATACATGCAGATATGGTATTGCTTTCCATAGGTGTACGTCCAGCTACCTCTTTGGCTGTGCAAGCAGGCTTAAAATTGGGAGAAACAGGAGGTATTTGGGTGGATGAATATTTGCAAACTTCTGCGCAAGATATTTATGCAGTAGGGGATGCTATTGAATACCCTCATCCGATAACAGGGAAGCCATGGCTGAATAATTTGGCCAATCCAGCAAATAGGCAGGGACGTGTCGTGGCTGATAACATGGTATTGGGAAATGTCATAAAGTACGAGGGAGCTATTGGTACCTCCATTGCAAAAGTATTTGATTTAACTGTTGGTTCTACCGGTTTGCCAGCTAAGCGTTTAAAGCTGTGGAATATGCCATATAAAACATCTGTGACGCATTCTTCTTCTCATGCGGGGTATTATCCTGATGCCTTGCCGTTGACAATAAAATTAACCTTCCATCCCACATCTGGTAAACTTTATGGAGCTCAGTGTGTAGGTTATGAAGGAGTAGATAAACGTATTGATCAGTTAGCTGTGCTGATAAAGCAAGGAGGAACAATTTTTGATTTAATGGAAACAGAGCATGCCTATGCTCCGCCTTTCTCTTCGGCTAAAGATCCTATCGCTATAGCAGGATATGTAGCCTCGAATGTAATCAGTGGTGCTATGCCTGTGATTACTTGGCGAGAGTTGTTGGAAGAGAGAGATAAAGTTGTGTTGATTGATGTGCGTACAGAGGAGGAATTTTCTTTTGGTACCCTACCAGGGGCTGTTAATATGCCGTTGGATGACCTTCGTAATCGTTTGCAAGATATTCCAAGGAGTGTTCCTGTAGTGCTATTTTGTGCTGTAGGATTGCGTGGCTATTTGGCGCAGCGGATATTGTTAGGGGCTGGCTATGATAATGTTCGAAATCTTTTAGGTGGGTCAAAGACTTATTATGCTGCTACTACCCCTGTTGCTTCGCTTAAGAGGCCGATTCATTCATCGTCAAATGGTGCTAATTCTCAATTGGATGAAACGTTGGCAGCTAAGGATGTTCTAAAGGTCAATGCTTGTGGCTTGCAATGCCCAGGTCCAATCATGCAGGTAAAGAAAGCAATGGATACTTTAGCTGTAGGAGGTCGTGTGGAAATTGTGGCTACTGATGCAGGCTTTGCCCGTGACGCTGCTGCTTGGTGTGCTACCACGGGTAATAAACTGATTACTCAATCGGAAGAGCGTGGGCGTTATACGGTGGTATTGGAAAAAGGAAAAGGAAAGTCTGAAATGACCACATGTTCTACTGTCTCACATTCAGACAAGGGTAAGACTCTGATATTATTCAGTGATGATTTAGATAAGGCACTTGCAACTTTCGTCCTAGCTAATGGAGCTGCAGCTACCGGCCAGAAAGTTACAATCTTCTTTACTTTTTGGGGATTGAATGTATTGAAGAAGGTTCATAAACCGCATGTTAAAAAGGATGTGTTTGGTAAAATGTTCGGGTGGATGCTGCCATCCAGTTCATTGAAACTGAAACTTTCGCAGATGAATATGTTAGGAATAGGTAGCCGTATGATGCGTTGTCTGATGAAGCGAAAAGGGGTGGATTCTTTGGAAAGTTTGCGTAGTCAAGCTTTGGAACAAGGGGTAGAGTTTATAGCTTGTCAAATGTCAATGGATATGATGGGTATTCAGCGTGAAGAGCTATTGGATGAAATAACGCTGGGTGGCGTAGCTACTTATATGGAACGTGCAGACCACGCCAACGTTAATTTATTTATTTGATAATCAGGCTATATTCTTGATTTATTCATGGTGGTACGGGCTGTTGTGAAGAATGCTCATAGCTCTATAGAGTTGTTCTATAAAAATAAGCCGTACCATCTGGTGTGAAAAAGTCATTCGTGAAAGTGAAATTTTTTCATGAGCCATGTTGTAGATTTTGGGTGAAAATCCGTACGGGCCTCCTATGATAAATACCAGTCGTTTATTCACGATATTCATTTTGCGTTTCATATAGTCGGCAAACTCTATGGAACGCATTTCTTTTCCACCTTCATCTAATAATACGATAACGTCTCCCGGTTGTAAGGCTTTTATTATCAATTCTCCTTCTTTGTCTTTCTGCACTTCCATGGAAAGGCTTTTGGTGTTTTTTAGTTCCGGAATAACTTCCATGTCGAATTGGATGTAGCGTTTAGTACGTTGTATATAATCCTGGATGGCGGTAATGAAATGCGACTCTACTGTGCGGCCTACTACTAATAATACAGTTTTCATAACAAGTGATGATGTTTTATTACACGGCGAATTTACGTTAATTCAAGTTTCTGTCCAAATGAACGGATAAGAATTATTGCATTTCTTTCTTGTTTATTTGGGAAAATGGTTATCTTTGCCTATCATTAATACTTGTATATATGAAAAAACGAGTCGCTATATTATGTACTTGTATGCTATGGTGCGGCATATTGCTTTGTGCGCAGAATATATCAGGAGGGGTAATTGATGCATTTAAACAAGGAAATGCAGAGTCGCTCGTCGGTTATTTGGATAGCAAGGTAGAGTTGGTCATTGATAGTCGAGTGCTGAAATCAGACAAGCAGGCTGTCGGTAAGCAACTGGCTGCATTTTTTACAAAGCATAAGGTAGACGGCTTTTTGTTGAATCATCAGGGACAGCGGAATGAATCAGGTTTTATGGTTGGTACACTTACCACTTCTTCTGGAGTATTCCGTGTGAACTGTTTTTTAAGAAAATCTGGTAGTCAATATGTAATACATCAAATAAGAATTAATGCATCAAATGAATAAAGAAGAAGAATTGATCGATAGGTTGATAGACTTATCGTTTGCTGAAGACATTGGTGATGGAGACCACACCACATTGTCGTGTATCCCTGCTACTGCTATGGGAAAGTCAAAGTTACTCATTAAAGAGGCTGGCATTTTGGCAGGTATAGAAATAGCCAAAGAAGTATTTCATCGGTTCGATCCGGAAATGAAGGTGGAAGTTTTTATACAAGATGGAACTGAAGTAAAACCTGGTGATGTGGCCATGGTAGTAGAAGGTAAAGTGCAGTCGTTGTTGCAGACTGAGCGCTTGATGCTGAATATTATGCAGCGTATGAGTGGTATTGCTACGATGACACATAAGTATGCTGAGCGTTTGAAAGGTACTCACACACGTGTACTCGATACGCGTAAGACCACTCCTGGTATGCGTATATTAGAAAAAATGGCGGTGAAAATCGGCGGTGGTGTAAATCATCGTATAGGCTTGTTTGATATGATTCTGCTGAAGGATAATCATGTAGACTTTGCAGGAGGCATTGACAAGGCGATTACACGTGCCAAAGAGTACTGCAAAGAAAAAGGTAAAGATCTTAAAATTGAAATTGAAGTTCGAAATTTCGATGAATTGCAGCAAGTACTTGATTTGGGAGGTGTAGATAGAATTATGTTTGATAACTTCACGCCAGAGATGACTAAGAAAGCGGTAGATATGGTAGCTGGACGTTATGAGACAGAATCTTCTGGTGGAATTACTTTTGAAACATTGCGTGATTATGCGGAGTGTGGCGTGGATTTCATCTCTGTAGGAGCGCTGACACATTCAGTGAAGGGACTGGATATGAGTTTTAAGGCATGCTGAGAATATAGTCTATAGACTATTATATGCGATAAAGGGTGCATCAAGTATCGTGATGCACCTTTTTTATAAAGGAACAATTCATATTTAACAGTTTTTTAATCCTGTAGTTTGCAGCATTTCGAAAGCAGTTACGTCTATAAAACAAAATAACATTGCGTTCATACAAATAGACACTGGCATTGGAAAATGAGATAGAGTTGGTTGAGGGGTGTCGGGCTGGAAAAGATTTCGCCCGAAAAGCATTGTATACACATTATGCTGGGCAGATGTTAGCTGTGTGCTATCGTTATACGGGTGATATAGATACGGCTCATGATGTGCTCCATGATGGCTTTATTAAAATATTTACTCATTTTACTTTCCGTGGAGATTGTCCGTTAGGGGTATGGGTGCATCGAGTTATGGTGACACAAGCTATAGATTATCTTCGTAAGCAGCAACGTATTCAGCACAGACTGATTCTTGAGGATGACTGGCCCGATGTTACGGATGAAGATAGTGTAATAGAAGAGGATGCTGAACTCTCTGAAGAAGTCTTGATGCGTTTTGTAGCAGAACTTCCTTTGGGGTGTAGGACTGTATTTAATTTATATGTGTTTGAAGGAAAAACGCATAAGGAGATAGCTGAAATCTTGCATATTAAAGAACACTCCTCCACTTCACAGTTGCACCATGCAAAAAAAATATTGGCTAGAAGAATTAGAGAATATATTAAATATGAAGAATAATGTTGATATATCAGAATTATTTCGTACTCGTTTGTGTAATACTCAGATGGAGGTGCGTGAAGGTTTTTGGGAGCAACTTCAGACGGATTTGCCTAAGTCACAGTTGGGTATGGCATCAGATAAAAAGCGTATCAGATTGGGGCTTTATAAAATCTCTGTTGCAGCTTCGGTGCTGTTGCTTTTAGGGTTAAGTTCTGTAACCGCTTGGTATTTCTCTCAGAAAGAAGAAATCAAACAGGCTTTTACGCAGATACAAAATTATAATCCTCGGCAGATATTATCTTTAGAAGGAAACCTTCCTGCTAGAGATGAAAAGACGAATGCAAGTCAATTAATTCAGGCATTTGTTAACGATTCTTCTGTAGTTTCTGAGAACTCTGATAATCAACTAACAGTCAGTTTTACTTTTACTATGAATAATCACGTGTATAATTCTGATAATCATAGAAGAAGATGTTTAATTACTACAGGTACTGCGGAAACTGATAACCAATTGTTTCCGGATAGCGCAGTTGAATCGGGAGGTGTTTCAACTTTTACTTCTTCAGGCAATGCGGATATTGATGAAAGAGATGATAAGAAGTGGGCATTGAAAGCTAGTATTGGTTCTGCTATGCCTAAAGGACGCTATTGTGCTCCTATAATGGTAGGAGTATCTGTGGAGCGTCATTTGACAGAGATGGTATCTTTAGAAGCTGGGTTACAATATCAAAGTCTATTGGCTCAAGGTACGCAGGAATCATGGAATCTATTAGCTATTCCCATGAAAATTAATGTAATATTATTTCAAAAAAACAAATGGATGTGCTATGCATCGGCAGGTGGATCTATGGAGAAAGTTCTAGCTAAGTCCTTTGATGAAGATCCTCTTCGTCTGTCGGTTTTAGCCGGTTTGGGGGTGTCCTATAAAATAAATGACCGTTTTGCTGTCTTTGCAGAGCCGATGTTTTCACATCATTTTCATACGGATACTCATATAAGAAATTTGCGTACGGAACGAGCAACTAATATGAATTTATTGTGTGGCGTACGAATGATATTTTAATATAAGAAAGGAATTTGAGATGAATCTATTGAAGAATTACATATGGAGATATATACAGTTGGGGGTAATGATATTGTTCGTTGGTTGTTTGATGTCTTGTGGCGAAGAGGTTTTGGATTTTAACGACCCAGATGTAGAAGTATTTGTGAAACAACTGAAAGCAGGAATTTTGGTGGTACATCCAACGAATGGAATTTCTAAAGTTCCTCGATTTGTTCAAGAAGATATCGAGGAACTGCTACGGTATGCAGAAGACATGACTGTAGTACCTTCTTTCCCTTTGGCTCCTGTCTCTTATTCGGCAGGGGGTAAACTCCGTTTAGGAGAGTGTATCTTATGGACAGTAGAAACCATACGTTTGGGGCATAATGCCTCTATGGGATGTAAGATGGTGCATACAAATGCAGAAAACTATGAAGGAATTTATTTTCTGACTGATGAAGAAGTATTGGATGCTGTTGCCAGATACCGTCGGTGGTGGGAGTCGAGGAAGCTTCCTAAAACCATGTGGACGATAGATCCCTGTTATGATGAACCGCTTTGCGGTAGTGGATATATGTGGTGGTAATTGTATAAATTGTTATCATTTAGATATTTATGAAATTCTTATGGGCATTGTTTGGACTGCTGTTTACGGTAGTCCCTCCTTCGTATGCTCAAGATTGGACGCTTCAAGATTCGCTGACTCTTAATCGGTTGTTGCAGAAAGAAGGAAAAATAGAATTAAATCCAGAGGCTTTAAGAGAATTGGGGGTAGATGCTTTTTTAGACAATCCTGTTTCTACTCATGAAAAGTCCTGGTTAGGATTCAGGGCAGATTTACCTGCTTTGCCTGAACAAGTGAAAAAGGATGTAGTGCTTACATTGCATCCCTATACTCCGAATACTCCTTATAACTGGGATCCGGTTTTGCAAAAGAAAATCAAAATTGATAAAAACACTTGGAAGGGGGCATTTTACGACTTAAAATCTCGCATATATCCTTCGGATTGGGCAAAGCATCCGTTGGATGCTGGATGTCGTAATTCTTTAGAGAAAATAGAGGCTACAGGGATGAGATATGTGATAATGGAACGTGTCAACAACACAGCCGTGGGTGGATGGAAATCTGTAGGAAGTGGCACGGCCATTCAAGGGCTGGATTTGATGGCGCCTTTTACAAAAGAATTTTGGAATTTTAAGGGGAGAAAGCGTAAAAAGCGTACCTTAGAGGTATTACGGACTTATTCACTTCATGCAGTTGAATCGGAGTAGCACCATACATATATTGAGTATCGCAATAAGATTTTCTTGTATTCTTGAGAATTATAGCAGAAAAAGGCCTATTTTTGCATAGAATCTATTTGAAAGCAGAACTATGAGAGAAAGAATAATCCTTTTTTTTAAAACATATTTATTGTTTGTTGTTATTTTCATCATTCAGAAGCCTTTATTTATGGCTTATTATCATGCACAATATGCAGAAGTATCTTGGACTGAATGGTTGAAGGTAGTGTGGCATGGTATGCCATTGGATTTATCTTTAGCGGGCTACTTGACTCTAATTCCAGGGTTGTTGCTGATGATTTCTGCATGGGCACTGCCTAAAATATTGAAGCGTATTTGGGCTGGTTATTTTATTTTTGTATCTTGTCTGATATCGTTGATTTTTGTTGTCGATTTAGGATTATATAGTTTTTGGGGATTTCGTTTGGATGCAACGCCGTTATTCTATTTTTTGTCCTCTCCTAAAGACGCCTTTGCCAGCGTAAGTATTGGCTTTGTATTAAGTGGCATATTGGCTTTTGTTCTGATGGCAGCGTTGCTTTACTGGTTGTTTCAAAAGATTCTTTTTTCTACAGGAGAATCCAGCCAGTTTAAATTACCTTATCATTCTCTTTCGGTATCGGGAGCTTTGTTGTTGCTCACCGGTGTGCTGTTCATTCCTATTCGTGGTGGCTTTACGGTGTCTACTATGAACACCGGTAAAGTATATTACAGTACGAATGTATTATTAAATCATGCAGCTACCAATCCGGCTTTTAACTTGATGGAGTCACTTTCTAAACAAAAAGATTTTGCCAGTCAATACCGATTTATGGAACCGGCTGAAGCAGATAAACTGATGACTTCTTTGATTGACCCTACTGTGGTTGCTGCCATGGAATGCAGACCCGACACTCTACCTCAACCGTCTATAAAACTGTTTAGGGAATCTCATCCTGATATATGTTTGGTGATATTGGAGGGTTTTTCATCAAAGTTAATGACAGCCTTGGGAGGTGCTCCTGATATCGCTGTACAGTTGGATAGTTTGTCGCACGAAGGAATATTGTTTACTAATTTTCATGCCAATAGCTTTCGTACGGACCGAGGTCTGGTAGCTATATTGAGTGGTTATCCGGCGCAGCCAACAACTAGTATCATGAAATATCCTTTGAAGACCTCCAAATTGCCGGCTATTTCACGTAGATTGCGCCAGGCTGGATATGGTACACATTATTACTATGGTGGCGATGCCGACTTTACCAATATGCGTTCCTATTTAATGGCTAGTGGTATGGAAGACATTGTATGCGACAAGGATTTTCCTATAGGTGAAAGACTCAGTAAGTGGGGGGTACACGATCATTTAGTGTTCCGTCGTTTATTGGATGACTTGAAGAATGACTCCATGAATGTAGGTGCGCATAGAAAGCCGATGTATAGAGTTATACAAACATCCAGTAGCCACGAGCCATTCGAAGTACCTTATCGGCGTTTAGAAGATGATCGGATGAATGCTTTTGCCTATACAGACAGTTGTGTGGGTGATTTTGTTCGTCAGTTTAAAGAGTTGCCTCAGTGGAAAAATACCGTTCTTATTTTTGTACCCGACCATTTGGGAGCTACGGTAGAGCCTTTAAGTCTTTATGCTCTGGACCGTTTCCAAATACCCATGCTGATGATTGGTGGAGCTGTGAATCAGCCTCGGAAGATAGATGTATACGGCTCACAGCAAGATTTGGCTGCCACACTGTTGGCTCAATTGGGTTTGCCCCATTATGAGTTTGTTTTCAGTAAGGATATGTTAGATTCAACTGCACCTCATTTTGCATTTTTTACAGTGCCTGATGCCTTTGGAATGGCCACTTCAGATAATCAGTTGATTTTTGATAATCAAGCGAGTCAGGTAGTACTAGACGAAGGGACTGAAAAGGGCAGGCATTTATCTGCGGGCAAGGCATATTTGCAGAAATTGTATGATGATTTGGCGGCAAGAGGTAGTAAGTAAGACTTTTGATAGATAGACGATAGATAGTATTTTGTTTCAACTAGTAAATGTTATATGGATTTTCTCACTTTGATAGATGCCGATTTCTTATTAGTCATTAACGGATGGCGCTCCTTATGGGCAGATTATTTTATGTATGCTTTTAGCGGTAAAATCATATGGATACCTTTGTATGCAGCTATTTTGTATGTATTGTTCAGGAATATGCCTTGGAGGGTAGCTTTGCTGGGTGTGCTCACTATAACATTGATTATTCTTTTTGCGGATCAGACTTGTTCGTCTCTGATACGGCCATGGATAGGACGTATGCGTCCGGCCAATTTAGAGAATCCGTTATCAGATTATATAGAAATAGTAAATGGTTATCGTGGGGGTAAGTATGGATTTCCATCCTGTCATGCTGCCAACACCTTTGGCCTGGCTTTTTATGTGTATTATATGTTTCGCCAGCGCTGGTTTACCTTATTTATGATGCTCTGGGCGCTTGTAACTTGTTATTCTCGCGCTTATTTGGGTGTACATTATCCTGGCGATTTGGTGGCAGGAGCTTTGGTCGGTTACGTAGGAGCCTTTATCTGCTGTAGATTATTTGCTTTTCTTTCAGCCAAGTATCTGTGCTACGTACGTCCTGCTTATACGGTAAATACTTGGGTTCCTCTCGTAGTGGGTAGCCTTACCATTTTGTGTATTTTTATCTATTCATTTTTGAGTGCTGCTTAATCATTAAACAACTTTGTGGTCTGTTTGTTATAAAGGATAGTTTTACTAATTCATTCATTAAACTATCAGAAGATGATGACAAACGAACAAGAAGTCAAGTATCCTTGGAAGGCTTTGTCGAAGAAGCGTCGGGTTATCCACCATTTATTACTGATGATACCAGGGTGTGTAGCTTATTTATTATTACCGATTCTCTTCTCGGCCGATCCTTTATTATTATCCCTCTTGTCGCGTACTTGCGCCATTTATGTCATTGTCGCCTTCTTGCTGATGGCGAACGGCGTCTTGTTGATGCTGCTTGATATTTATAATTTACGCGACAGTGGCAAAAGTAGACCCTTACGCGGTTTTGTGCAAGTATTGCAAGTATTGTTATTTTTAGTAGGTACCATTGTAGCGATAGCTGTGCTCATTGATAAATCTCCGATGAAACTATTTGCAGGTTTGGGGGCATCTGCTGCTGTATTGATGTTGGTATTTAAGGATAGTATTTTGGGATTTGTGTCGGGCATTCAGCTATCTGCCAATGATATGGTACGTATTGGTGATTGGATTGCTTTACCTAATGGAGTAGCCAACGGTATTGTGCAAGAGATTACACTGAATACCGTGAAGGTGCAGAATTGGGATAATACCATATCTATGATTCCTCCTTATTCCTTGGTAAACAGTCCGTTTCAGAATTGGAGAGGCATGCTTGAGGGGGGAGGTAGGAGAGTGGATAAAAAAATCTATTTGGATTTGGATACGTTGCATTTTTGTTCTTCCGAACAGCTGAAATCTATTTGCAGAGAAGTGCCTTTATTGGCAGATTATCAGCCGGCTGCTGGAGAAATTCCGACCAATGCTCAACTTTATCGGATTTACATAGAACGATATCTCCGCAGCCTTCCGGTAGTAAACCAAGATATGGATTTGATTATTAGCCAGAAAGAACCTACAGAATATGGTGTTCCTATCCAAGTGTATTTCTTTTCCAGAAATAAAGTCTGGAAGGAATACGAACGCATCCAATCGGATATATTCGATCATTTGCTGGTTATGGTGCAGAAATTTGATTTAAAGTTGTATCAGTATCGTTAGCTTGGAGCGTTGCCTAATATATCATTCTGAAATTGACGTATACGGGTAGATGGTCACTAAATCCACCCAGGTACTTCATTCCCAGAAAAGTGCGGAAGGGCTGTACTCCTCCAAATTTCTTATCACTGATTAATAGAAAAGGAGGCTGGTATATTTGTCCGCCAGCAAGAGGGGCATATAGTGCAGCTGTAGAATCTGTCAGTTGCGGAGATACGATGATATGGTCTAATAATCCCCAGCTTCCCTGGTATTTATAGCTTCCAGTATTTTTTTGTTGGGACACGTGTAACAGCAGATGTTGCATAGTAGGATTTTGCCCAAGGATTACTTGTATAGAACGATTGTTTGGATAATCATTGAAATCGCCCATGATGAGTATTTGCGGTTTTTGTCGTATGAGACAGAGGCTGTCTACACACTTTCTTACGGTTGTGGCAGCTGCCAGTCTGTAGGCTTCAGAGGCTCGGGCTCCTCCTCTGCGTGATGGAAAGTGACAGACCATTACATCGAGCGTATCAAGATTCAGTAGCCGTCCGCTCACGTGTAGTATGTCTCGGGTAGCATGGCTAAAACCGGCAGGTTTTGGCACTGATAAACTCTGCATGTAGATGGGTTGAAATAGTTTACGCTGATACAAAAGCCCCACGTCGATGCCCCGTGCATCGCTAGAGTGCGTGATAAGGTAGCGGTAATCCATATGGCGCAGTAAAGAATACCGTGTCAAGGCATGTAGCACACTGTCGTTCTCTACCTCGCACAGTCCCACTAGTGCCGGTGGATTCCACTGACCGACCCCCAAGATAACTTTAGCCAGATTATCTAATTTCTTGCGGTATTTTCTGTAAGTCCAGTGGCGCGGTGAGTGGGGGAGGAATTCCTCATCATTTTTCAGTGAGTCGTGCTGGCAGTCAAAAAGATTTTCTACATTATAAGACATTACACAAAAAGGTATTGTGTCTTTCGGCTCTTGGGCTTGGGAGGCGAAAGAGCAGTATAGTGTAAAAAAGGCAGAGAGCAGCAAGCTCCACACGGATTTGCTGCTCTCTGTTGTATTAAGGTGCATGCCTGCATTCATGGCTGATTGGGGTTATTTGACAGGAATATTCTGAAGAATATCCAGCAGGTGATCCCAGAATTTCTGTACGGTAGGTATCAGCATTCGTTCGTCGGGTGAATGTACTCCCTGCAGGGTAGGACCAAATGATATCATATCCAATGAGGGATATTTATCGAGGAAGAGTCCGCACTCCAGTCCGGCATGAATTGCTTTAATTTTAGCTTCAGTGCCAAACAGGCGCTTGTATGAAGCAGCAGCTACTTTCAGAATTTCTGAATGTGGATTAGGTTTCCATCCCGGGTATCCGTCGCCGAAACTTACTTTGGCACCAGCCATTTCAAACACCGTTCTCACCATATTGGCGATGTCTTGTTTGGAAGAAGCTGTAGAGCTTCGCTGGCTTGTCTCGATGCGGATTATGTGTCCGGGTTTCATTTTTACAGAAGCCAGGTTGGTAGACGTTTCTACCAGGCCGGGAATATCCTGACTCATGGCGAATACACCGTGAGGCGTGGCATAAATGGCCTGCAGCAGTCTCAGTGTGGTATCTTTATCTATAGCTGTGTTGCGCGGTTCTTCCGATTCCATGATGAGTTGCAAGTCGGGCTCCACTACGCAGTATTCCGCCTGTACGTCTGCAGCAAAAATGTTCAAGTCTGTGCGTAAGTCATGTTTGCATGATTCCGGTACTGCTACTACTGCATGCGCTTCGCGGGCAATGGCATTGCGCAGATTACCGCCATCAATTTCACAGAGATACAAATCGTATTTTTTAAAAGCATCGTTTAAGAAGCGGTTTAGAATTTTGTTGGCATTTCCTCTTCCCAGGTGAATGTCACCTCCGGAGTGTCCGCCCTTCAACCCCTTTACAGATATTTTACAGCAGAAATATCCGGCAGGAACCTCAGTTTCCTGGTAGGTAAACTCAGCCACCGAATCAATGCCTCCGGCACAGCCGATAAAGAGTTCACCTTCATCTTCAGAGTCCAGATTCAGCAAGATTTCTCCCGTCATAAATCCTTCTTTCAGAGCGAAAGCACCTGTCAATCCCGTTTCTTCATCGATGGTAAACAGACATTCCAATGGTCCGTGTTGCAGGGTGTTGTCAGCCAGTAGAGCCAATTCTGTAGCTACCCCTATGCCGTTGTCTGCTCCCAGCGTAGTACCTTTGGCTTTCAGCCATTCACCGTCTATTTCAGTTTCAATGGGGTCGTTCAAGAAGTCATGTTGTACATCATTATTCTTCTCACAAACCATATCTACGTGCGATTGCAAGACTACAGTTTTTCTATTTTCCATGCCCGGTGTAGCCGGTTTTTTGATAAGTACGTTGCCCGCTTCATCGCATTTGGTTTCTAATTGATGTTTTTCGCCGAATGCTTTCAAGTAAGCAATAATCTTCTCTTCTTTTTTAGAAGGACGTGGTACTTGGCAGATTTCCTCGAAATAGTGGAAAACGCCTGTAGGTTTTAAGTCTTTTTTTTCCATAATGTATTGTTTTCTCCAAGCAAACTCCTATATTTGCACCCACAAAAATAATGGAAATAGCCAGCAAATGAAAATTAATTCTCCTTTTTGCTGTTATTCATCCTTTAATTTTGCTAAAAACCCTAGAAAATGATGCTAAAAACAGCTTTTATAACAATATTGTTTGTGGCTATCGGCGTGCTATTGTTAGGGGTAAAAGTCTTTTTTGTAAAAGGCGGTAAATTCCCTAATTCACACGTCAGTGGTAATAAGGCAATGCGCGATCGAAAGATAGGCTGTGTGCAGTCTCAAGACCGAGAGGCCCGGAAAAAACGTCGTTTTTCCGTTGATGAACTGGAAAAACATCTCCAGAATTTAGAGAACTAATTTTATAAAAAATATTATAGATATTACATTATGAAGAGATTGAACTACTTGATGAGCTCATTAGTGGCATTTGCACTGGTTGTATTATTTGCTCAGTGTGCCGGTAAGACAGAAGTACCCTCTAACAGCACTGCTACACAGGCAGCAGGATTATCAGGGATGAAGATTGCATACGTAGAGATTGATACGTTATTGGCAAAATATAATTTCTGTATTGATTTGAATGAAGGAATGGTGAAGAAGAGCGAAAATGTTCGTTTGACATTGAACCAAAAAGCCAAGGAATTAGATAAGCAGAAACAAGAATTCCAGACCAAATATCAAAATAACGCTTATCTTTCTCAAGAGCGTGCTCAGCAAGAGTATAATCGCATTGCTAAATTAGAGCAGGATTTGCAGAACTTAAGCAATAAGTTGCAGGCTGAACTGATGAGTGAAAACGAAAAGAACAGTTTGCAGCTGCGCGATTCTATCAATGCCTTTTTGAAAGAATATAATAAGACTAAAGGCTATAGCATGATTATCAGTAATACAGGTTTCGACAATTTGCTCTACGCTGATAGCTGCTATAATATCACGAAGGAGATTTTGGAAGGCTTAAATGCACGTTATTCCTCTCCTGCAAAGAAATAAGTCGAGCAACTAATAAACAGGTGAGTAAGAGCGTATAGTTGTTGTAAAGCGTCTCTTATCCGCTTAAATAATAAAAGGTACGATGCCAAAGGAATAAAAAAAACTCCTTTGGCATCGTTTTTTTATGCTCTTCTGCTTAGATGTATCCTGTCTGCCTGCCGCCGCAGCCGGGCATTGGGCAGATCGTTATGGAATGGCTTTCCATTAAAAAAAAGACCTTTTTTTGTTTACAAGTGTAAAAATGACTACCGAAATTTAAAACAATGTTATAGATGATGTGATTTTTTGCCACTTCGTTTGCGCACACAAAGAAAATTCATACCTTTGCATCGCTGTTGAGATAACAGCTTGTAACTATAATAATGAATTTGTTTTCAATAGCTATTAGCAGTTAGGTAAAAAGATTGCAAAATATAAAGGTATTATAAAGGTAATTTTTTAAGGTAATAATAAATAGGTATTTAAAGATTAGAAAATAGGTAATTAGAATTTAGGTAAAGAAGGATTGTTTATAATTAGGAAAACAGGTATTATAGTTTTTGATTAGGTAAAAAGAAAGATTGTTTTAGGTTAACAAAAGATGTTGTAACAGGAAAAGAAAAGCCATTTGGGCTTTTCTTAAAGGAGGCGAGAGGTTCGAGAGAACTTACTCGTTTTTTTTATTCCTATGGCAGGCACCTCCCCCGCATCTGAATTTGGATGGCGTTATTCAAAAATAAAAGCCGAACCTGGTTCAGATCAGATTCGGCTAAAAGTAAGAAACTGTTTTAAAAACGTATGCAGTACTATTTATAAGATTCCGGCTTTGGCGAAGGTTCCGGTGCAGGTTCCGGTGAAGGAATCTCGATGCTTCCATCTATCATGCCAAGTGCTATGCTAAGTAAGGCCTCTTTGACATTTCCCAATGGCAGCACAGTAGCAGGATCGGCTAAAGCATTGACTTTTACATCTGGGGCAAAACCGTTGGTATATACCGCCTCATCCAAGGCATTGTATACCTCGCATACGGCAGGGCGCACCTCCCATTCGAAGGCCGGGTTTTTAAATCCCTCGGTAGCTATGTATTCCCCTTTGGTATTTTCGCCGATAATCACCACCTGCATGTACGGTTTCAGCCCGTTGATCAGCATTTCTGCCATACCGGCGGTAGCAGCACTGGTTAAGACAAATAAGCGCTTCAGATTCAGATTCTGTCCGCTTTGCAGCAATTCACGCTCCAGAGTCAGTATACGGTTCTTATGAGTCTTTTTCGAGTTGTAATAAAGAGATGCAAGCGGAGCTCCTAGTTTATCGGCAGGAGCCAGTAAGGAAGCAGCCAGCTGCATGCTGCCCATTTCTCCTCTATCATTGTAGCGCAAGTCTAAGATCAAGTGTTCGGCACCGTTTTTGCGATATTGCTGAGTAAACTGGCGCAGCACTTCATCCTGGCTAGGGTTGAATTCATTGTACACCAAGTAAGCAGCCTTCCAGGCGGGCAGAAACATCTGTGTCGGTGTCAGTTCCTCTTCCACCGGGCGCGTGGCCGGCAGTGTAGCCGAGCGGTCGGATACCACTTCAGTGATTTTCACCTCTTGTCCTTCCTGATTAGTTTCCGTTCTTACTTGAATTATTCCGATAGCCAGTTTTTTCTCTTCCCCCTCTTGCAGCACTTTTTCACGTTTACGGGTAATGAAGTCATCATTTACCGACATAATCCATTCCCCGCGTTTCAGTCCGGCTTCTGCAGCAGGCGATTGCGGTTCCACGTACGTAATCATGGCATAATACGCCGTGTCATTCTCGGGCACCCTGCTCAGGCTGTAGCTGAATCCATAGCTCACCGGCGCAGTGCGATAGATAGAGTCCACTTTGGAGAAACCCTTATCTTTGCTCGATTTTACTTTGTCGAGAAAAGCCTGTGGTGCGATGAAATAGTTTAGCTCATTGAACGAAGGCATCTCTTCGAACCACAAGTATTCTTCGCGCATCACGCTATCTATCCATAAGTCCCGTCCGGTATACGGATAATACTCGGGCCATCGGTCTTGACCACATCCGCTGAGGGTGCTCAGCGTCGTCGTAGCTCCGATGGCCCACAGCATCATTTTATTTACTTTTTTTTTTTTAAAAGCTTTAGCTATAAGATACAGCACCACTCCGGCAAAGATAGCCAGAATCACATACCCTATCTCGTGGCTATATTCAGTGGCCAACTGATAGACATCATTGGTAGTCTTTAAATTAGTGAATCTGTAGATGCCATATCCCAAGGCAGCCAAGATTGAGTTCCAGATGCCAGCCCCCAGCGTAGTGTAGAGCAAGAACGGCCCCAACTTCATGCCAGCCAGCCCGGCAGGAATACTGATGAGCTGTCTTACGGCCGGAATCAGTCGTCCAAAGAAAGTAGAAGCAGCTCCATGCTGCCGGAAATACTCTTCTGCATGACGCACTTTTTCTTCATCGATAAGGCACAGATGTCCTAATCTGCTGTTGGCAAATTTATATACGATGGGTCTTCCCAGCCATTTAGCCAGATAATAATTGATTAAAGCTCCCAAGTCGGCTCCGATGGTAGCCATGACTACCACCATTACGATATTCATGCTGTCGTCTGCCATGGCTTTCCAGGCAGCCGGTGGCACTACCGCTTCCGAGGGGAATGGGATAAACGAACTTTCGATAGCCATAAAGATCGTGACCACCGTATAATTCAGATTTTCCAAGACCCATTTTAATAATTCTGCTAGAGATTCCATAGTTTCATTACTTATATAAAAAATGTGATTAAAAATACAGGTTATTGTAAGGACGACAAGATATCATTTATTCTATTAATATCCTCCTCTGTTCCATTGGTTTCGTACCAATCCTGTATCAGTTTAATTTGCTCCATTGTGAAGGGGCGTTCGCATTTAGCGTTATATTCCAGAAACTTTTCCTTATTCTGTAGCATCAGATACATCATCGTCAGGTGTTCGGTAAGTCCCGGAGTCGAGGGATTTATCATTTCGGCACGTTCAAATGCTTTGAGCGCCATGACCATGTTGCCATACTTCGAACACAGTTCTCCGACACTAATCCAGCTCTCGGCTGTAGGTTCCAGTTCCGTTGCTTTTATCAGCGCATTCATGCAGAGTTCATCCTGGTTAAGCTCCATATAGATGCCCGCTTCGGTAAAATAATTCTGCACATCATCAGGGTTCAGTTCTTCTGCCAGAGCACAATAATCCAAAGCTTTCGTATACTCTTTCATATTATACAGGCAGATAGCCATATGGCTGTAAACAGATTCTACCGGAGTAGATATTTCCCCCTCCTGTTCAAGTATTTTTTTCAGCGATTCATACGCTGCCTGCCAGTTTTGCGCCTCTATGCTGACCAATGCTTCGAAGTACAGATACACATCCTCTGTAATGGCTCCATATTTAGCAGCCAGTCTATAATTCATCTGTGCTTTTGAGTTATTGCCCAGTTGAGTATAAGCCGTAGCCTTCACGAAGTAAGCATCACCGAACTCCTCATCAGCCACCGTAGAAAAGTCGGCCGCCTCAATAGCTTTGTTCGGTTCGTTTAACTCCATGTAGCAACGCGACAATCCATACCAGCAAGGGGCAGAATACGGCTCCTTGTCCAGCAGCTCGTTATACATCTTGATGGCTTCGTCGTACTGGCCTGTAGCGAATAGATAGTCTGCCGAAACCGCCTTATAAGCATGTTCATCATGGCACTCCTTCAGCCTTTTCATCCACGGCTGCGCCTTGCAGGCCATTTTATATTCTATATAGAAATAAATCACCTCGATGATGTCATGAATTTCCATCGGTGCTTCTATAGTTTCCAGCAACTCCTCGGCCCGGGCGTCTTCTCCATACTCCATCAGTAAGTTTGCCTTCAAGATTATTACCTCTGGCAAGTAATTCTCTTCGATGCTTTCCAAGACGCTTTTCGCCTTTTCCAGCCGCTGCTCATATAAATACAGATATGCCTGTTGCACCAGCAGCCCCGTATGTCCGGGGTGTTGGTGCAGGCCATTTTCTGCGGCCTTGTGGGCCCATTCACCTTTTCTTCTGTCGGCATACCAGTCTGCCAGGTCTGCCCAGTCATCGGCATCCAGATAAAAAGTTTCTTTGCATTGCATGGCCTTTTCAAAGCTGAGAGCCATTTCATACAATTCTTTATCTTTTCCTGAGAAAAAGTTAGTTTTCTTCATGTCGGATTATTTGTTGATCTTTCCCCATGTATCTTTCAGTCCTACAGTGCGGTTGAATACCATTTTTTCTGCTGTAGAATCCTTGTCTACATTGAAATAACCGATGCGTTGGAACTGCAGATACGTCAGCGGAGCCATGCCGGCTGCATACTTTTCTATGTAGCAGCAGGGCAACACCTTCAGCGAGTCGGGGTTGATAATCTCCTTCATGGCCGTCAGCGCATCACAACTCTTTTCTTCCCGTATGGCTGCCAGTTCATCTCTCGGATTCTCCACCTTCCACAGTCGGTCGTACAGGCGTACTTCAGCCTGCAGGCAGTGATGGCAGCTCACCCAGTGCAGTGTGCCCTTCACCTTGCGGTTGGCGCCCGGCATACCACTCTTCGAATCGGGGTCGTATTCACAGTAGATTTCTTCCACTTCGCCGGCCTCATTTTTCTTGCATCCGGTACACTTCACGATGTACGCGCTCTTCAGTCTCACCTCCTGTCCGGGTGTCATGCGGAAGAACTTCTTCGGTGCATCCTCCATAAAGTCGTCGCGTTCCATCCACAGTTCTCGGCAGAATTCTATGCAGTGGCTTCCCTCTTCCGGTCTTTCCGGATTATTTACCGCTTCCATTTCCTCCACCTGTCCTTCCGGATAGTTGGTAATGATCAGTTTCACCGGATTCAGCACAGCCGATACACGGGTAGCCCGTTCGTTGAGGTCTTCGCGCACGGCACTTTCCAGCAATGCAAACTCATTCAGTGCATCATACGTGGTATAGCCAATCTTGTCGATAAACTTATGGATAGACTCGGGCGAGTATCCTCTTCTGCGGAATCCACAGATAGTCGGCATACGGGGGTCGTCCCATCCGTTCACCAATCCCTCCTTCACCAGTGTCAGCAAGTTACGCTTGCTCATCAGCGTATAGCTCAGGTTCAGTTTGTTGAATTCATACTGGCGCGGGCGGTTGTCATTGAGGTCTTCACCCTTCTTCAGCCAATCCACGAAGAGGTCGTAGAGCGGCCGGTGCACCACGAACTCCAGCGTACAGAGCGAGTGCGTCACCCCCTCGAAGAAGTCGCTTTGTCCGTGGGCAAAGTCATACATCGGATACGCCTTCCAGGTAGTTCCGGTGCGGTGGTGCGGATGCTTCACTACGCGATAGATAATCGGGTCGCGGAAGTGCATGTTCGGGTTGGCCATATCGATTTTGGCGCGCAGCACCATAGCACCTTCCTCTATTTCCCCGCTGTTCATTTTTTCGAACAGAGCCAGACTCTCCTCGATGGGTCGGTTACGGTACGGACTCTCCACGCCCGGCTGAGTAGGTGTACCCTTCTGGGCGGCAATCTGTTCGCTCGACTGCTCGTCGATATACGCCTTACCCTGCTTAATCAGTTCGATGGCAAAATCCCAGAGCTGTTGGAAATAATCCGAGGCATAATATTCATTTCCCCACTGATAGCCCAGCCATTGTATATCCTCCTTGATGGCTTCTACATATTCCACATCCTCTTTGGTAGGGTTTGTGTCGTCAAAGCGCAAGTTGCACACGCCGCCATGCTTGGCTGCGATGCCGAAATCCATGCAGATAGCCTTGGCGTGTCCGATATGAAGATACCCGTTCGGCTCTGGCGGGAATCGTGTCTGCACTCTTCCCCCGTTTTTACCTTCCTTTAAATCATTCTCCACAATCTGTTCGATGAAGTTCAAGCTCTTCTTCTCGCTTGTTTCTTCGTTCTTCAATTCTGCCATAATTATCTATATTACGTATATATCTTTATTAAAATATGAATACCAGGAATAGGCTGCAAAAATACGACTATTTTTTTGTTTACCGTGAAAAAATCGAGATTAATGCTTTCCCTTTCCTTTCTTATTTATAGGGCGGGTGTTTTTTTAAGTAAAAATTTAGCATTTTCACGGCAAAAAGTCTATATTTGCCCTCGTAAATCAGGTGCAGATGTAGAAAATTGCTTTGAAATGATAACAAAATCAAACGTTTATCCAAAAAGATGTTATATGACATGTTTTTAAATTTGGTTGATACATTAAAAAGGTTCTATCTTTGCGCCGTTATCCTGAAAACAATCTTTTTACCTTAAAAAAAAACTAATACCTATTGAAAACTGAAAAGGAGGCTTTGTGAAAAGCTTCCTTTTTTTTTGTACTGCATCGAGATTGCTTTATCTTTGTATGCAGAATTACAAATTTTAAAAACCCATATACCCTATGTTTTCTGGAATAGTAGAAGAATGCGCTACGCTGGTAGCACTGCAGAGAGAGCAAGAGAATGTACACTTCACGCTGAAGTGTAGCTTTGTAGAAGAACTGAAGATAGACCAAAGTGTGGCCCACAACGGCGTTTGCCTCACGGTGGTGCGCATCGAGGGCGATACCTATACCGTGACCGCCATGAAAGAAACGCTCGACCGTTCCAACCTGGGTCTGCTGCAGGTGGGCGATGAAGTCAACGTGGAGCGCAGCATGCAGATGAACGGCCGCCTCGACGGACACATCGTGCAGGGCCATGTAGACCAGACCGCCACTTGCGTATCGGTAGAAGATGCCGCCGGCAGCTACTACTTCACCTTCCGCTACGCATTAGATAAAGAGATGGCCCGCCGCGGCTACTTCACCGTAGACAAAGGTTCGGTGACGGTGAACGGCGTCAGCCTCACGGTATGTAATCCCACCGATGACACCTTCCAGGTGGCCATCATTCCCTACACCTTCGAGCACACCAATTTCCACGCCATCCAGCCCGGCAGCGTGGTAAACATCGAGTTCGACATAATCGGCAAGTACCTTAGCCGCATGATGCACTTTACCGCCTGAAGCCTATGAACGAGATAACCGATTTTCTGTCGCTGGTAGCCTCCCGTCAGAGCGACCGCGCCTACGATGCATCGCGCCCTGTAGAGCCCGAGAAACTGCAGCGCATCCTCGAGGCAGCCCGTCTGGCTCCCTCGGCTTGCAATGCGCAGCCCTGGAAGTTTGTGGTGGTAACCGACCCCGACCTGGCCGTGCGGGTGGGAAAAGCCACGGCCGGGCTGGGCATGAATAAATTTGCCAAGCACGCCCCCGTGCACATCCTCATTGTAGAAGAATCCATGAACATCACCTCCTTTCTGGGAGCCCGTATCAAGGACAAATACTTCCCGCTGATCGACATCGGCATTGCCGCTTCGCACATCACCCTGGCCGCCGAAAGCGAAGGGCTGGGCAGCTGCATCCTGGGTTGGTTCGACGAAGCCGAAATCAAGCGCCTGGTGGGCATTCCCTCGGGCAAGCGACTGCTGCTCGACATCACCCTGGGCTATCCGGCCAAGCCCAAACGCAAAAAATCGCGCAAGGCAGCCGAAAAAGTAATTGCATATAAGCGCTATGAATAGTAAGAAAAGACTGATGCACAGCGTGGTGGCCTGCATGCTGCTGTGTGCACCCGCCGTGCATGCCCAGCAGCATGTTTTTGTGCCTCCGTTCGATTTTCCCCCCACCTTTTCGGGTAATTTCGGCGAACTCCGCGCCAACCATTTCCACGGAGGGCTCGATTTCAAGACCGGCGGTGCCATCGGCAAGCCCGTGCGCGCCCTGGCCGACGGATACCTCTCGCGCATCCGGGTGAACCATGGGTCGGGCTATGTGCTCAACGTAGTGTTCGACAACGGCTACACCGCCATCTACCGCCACCTCAGCGCCTTTACGGGCGACGTGGCCCGGCGCGTGGAAGACCTGCAATACGAAACCGAGAGCTGGGAAGTGGACCTCGAGCCTCGGCCCGACGAATACCGCGTGAAGGCAGGGCAGGTGATAGCCCTCAGCGGCAACACCGGGTACTCTTTCGGCCCCCATCTGCACCTCGATTTGATAGATACCGCCACCGATGAAAACGTAGACCCCCTGCCGTTCTTTGCCCACCGGGTGAAAGACCACGTGGCCCCTAAAGCCACGGGACTGATGCTGTTTCCGCAGCCGGGCAGGGGAGTGGTGAACGGCCTTGCACGCAGCCAGACCTTTGCCGTGCACCCCGACCGTGTCATCACCGCCTGGGGCGAGATAGGTGCGGGCATCCGGGCCTACGACTATATGGATGGCGTACATAATCGCTACGGCGTGCATACCGTAGTGCTGCAGGTAGACGGAGAAGAAGTGTTTCGCAGCGTGGTAGACCGCTTTGCCTACTCCGAACACCGCTACATCAACTCCTGGACCGAGGGACCCTACATGAAATCCTTCATCGAGCCGGGCAACCGCCTGCGCATGCTGCATGCCGCTAACGGCCGCCGCGGACTGGTGACCATCGACCAGGAGCGTCCCTACCACTTTCATTACACCCTGAGCGATGCCCTGGGCAACACCTCGCACGTGCGCTTCACGGTGCAAGGCCGTCGCAGCCCCCTTCCGCAGCTCCCACAGCGCGAGAAATACCACTTCCGCTGGAATCGCGTAAATTACCTGCAAGAGCCCGGGCTCGACCTTCTGGTGCCTCGCGGCACGCTCTACGACGACGTCTGCCTGGACTATGCCCTGCAGACCGACCCTCACGGCATAGCCCATCGCTATCAGTTGCACCCCCGTCCGGTGTATCTGCACGACTATGCCGACCTCAGCATCGCCCCGCGCCGTTACCCCGTGGCCGACTCCACGAAATACTACCTGGCCTCGGTCGACCGTCAAGGCCGGCTGCACAGCCTGGGCGGCCGCATGCAGAACGGACGCCTCTGCGCCCGGGTGCGCCAGCTAGGCACCTTTACCGTGGCAGTAGACACCGTGCCCCCCGAGCTCACCCCCGTCAGTCCCCAGCAATGGGGCCGCCAGAGACGCATCGTGATACGGGCCAAAGACGCTGCCACCGGCATCCACACCTACCGCGGCACCATCGACGGAGCGTATGCCCTCTTCGGCATCCCCAACGCCGTGAGCGGACAGTTGGAATGCCGCCTCTCGGACCGACAGTTACAGAAAGGACAAACCCACCTGCTGCAACTCAGCGTGACCGACGGCTGCGGCAATACCACCACCGAGCAGTTCACCTTTTATTACTGACATCCCCTCCAGCGTATTTCATTACATACGCACCCTGATGTGATACTATACCAATAACTAATTAAAAATAATACAGAAACAGTATGCTAAAAAGAACAACATTCACCCTGATGCTGATGGCTGCGGCAGTGCTGCAGGCATTGGCCTGTACCAACCTCATCGTAGGCAAGAACGCCTCGACCGACGGTTCCACCATCGTATCTTATTCGGCCGACTCTTACGGCCTCTTCGGCGAACTCTACCATTATCCTGCCGGCATGCACGCCAAAGGCACGATGATCGACATCCACGAGTGGGACACCGGCAAATACCTCGGTCAGATAGCCCAGGCCCGCCAGACCTACAACGTCATCGGCAACATGAACGAATTCCAGCTCACCATAGCCGAAACCACCTTCGGCGGCCGCCCCGAGCTGGTAGACACCACCGGCGTGATAGATTACGGCAGCCTCATCTACCTGGCTCTGCAACGTTCGCGCACCGCCCGCGAAGCCATCAAGGTGATGACCGACCTGGTAGAAGAATACGGCTACTACAGCAGCGGCGAATCCTTCACCCTGGCCGACCCCAATGAAGTATGGATTATGGAGATGATAGGCAAGGGCCCCGGCGTGCGCGGAGCCGTGTGGGTGGCCGTACGCGTGCCCGACGACTGCATCGCCGCCCATGCCAACCACAGCCGCATCCACCAGTTCCCCATGAACGACAAGAACAACTGCCTCTACTCGCCCGACGTCATCTCCTTTGCCCGCGAGAAAGGCTACTTCAGCGGCGTGAACAAAGACTTCAGCTTCTCTGCCGCCTACGCCCCGCTGGACTTCGGCGCCCTGCGCTTCTGCGAAGCCCGCGTGTGGAGCTACTACAACATGTTTACCGACAAAGGTCAGGAATACCTGTCCTACATCGAAGGCACCGACACCACCCCCATGCCCCTCTTTGTGAAGCCCAGCCGCAAACTCTCCGTGCGCGACGTGCAGCAAGCCATGCGCGACCACTACGAAGGCACCCCGCTGGACCTGAGCCAAGACTTCGGCGCCGGTCCCTACCACACCCCCTACCGCCTGTCGCCCCTCACCTTCGAGGTAGACGGTAAAGAATACTTCAACGAACGCCCCATCTCTACCCAGCAGAGCGGCTTCGTGTTTGTGGCCCAGATGCGCGCCTCGCTGCCCGATGCCGTGGGCGGCGTACTGTGGTTTGGCACCGACGACGCCAACATGACCGTCTTCACCCCCGTGTACTGCTGCACCGACCAGGCCCCGCAGTGCTACACCCGCGTAGACGGAGCCGACTACATCACCTTCTCCTGGCGCTCCTCCTTCTGGATGTACAACTGGGTATCGGGCATGGTATACCCCCGCTACGACCTCATGATAGGCGATGTGCGCGCCGTGCAGCAGCAGCTCGAAGACACCTTTGCCCAAGCCCAGAGCGGCATCGAATCATCGGCCCTGCAACTGCTGCAGAAAGACCCCGCTGCGGCCAAGCGCTTCCTTACCCGCTACACCCACCTCACAGCCCAGAGCACCCTCGACGCCTGGAAGCGGCTGGGTGAATACCTCATCGTGAAATACAGCGACGGCGTGGTGCGAAAGACGAAAGACGGCCGCTTCCTGCGCAACTCCATCGGCCAGCCCGCCGGCGTAGACCGCCCCGGCTATAGCCCCGAATTCCTGAAAGAATACGTCCGTCAGACCGGCGACCGCTACCTGATGAAAGCCCTGGAGCCGAAAAAAACAAATGAAAATTAGGAAATCTAAAGTTAATGCTCTACATTTGCCACTCAAGAAAAAGCAACAAAAGTATTAACCTTTAAAATATAAACTCATTATGGAAAATCAAGAACTGATTAAACAGATAACAGAGAAAGCCGAAAAATGGCTTACCCCGGCTTACGACGCCGAAACACAAGCAGAAGTAAGACGCATGCTCGACGACGCCGATCACACAGCATTGATCGACAGCTTCTATAAAGATTTGGAATTTGGTACAGGCGGATTGCGCGGCATCATGGGTGCAGGCAGCAACCGTATGAACATCTATACCGTAGGTGCCGCCACCCAAGGGCTGGCCAACTATCTGAACAAATGCTTTGCCGGCCAAGGTCAGATTTCAGTAGTAGTGGGTCACGACTGCCGCAACAACAGCCGCAAGTTTGCCGAAATCTCGGCCGACATCTTCTCGGCCAACGGTATCAAAGTATACCTGTTCGACGATTTGCGCCCCACACCCGAAGTATCCTTCGCCATCCGTCACCTGGGCTGCCAGAGCGGTATCAACATCACCGCCAGCCACAACCCGCGTGAATACAACGGCTACAAGGCCTACTGGAACGACGGCGCACAGGTACTGGCTCCGCACGACACTGCCATCATCGACGAGGTGAACAAGGTAACCGTGGCCGACATCAAGTTCCAGGGCAACAAAGACCTCATTCAGATTATCGGCGAAGACGTAGATAAAGTATACCTGGAAAAGGTACACAGCATCTCCATCGACCCCGAAGTAATCCGTCGTCAGAAAGACCTGAGCATCGTGTACACACCGCTCCACGGCGCCGGACGCACCCTCATCCCGCGTTCATTGAAGGAATGGGGCTTTGAAAACATCAACCTGGTAGAGCCGCAGATGGTGATGGACGGCAACTTCCCCACCGTGGTATCTCCGAACCCCGAGAATGCCGAAGCACTGACCCTGGCTATCGAACTGGCCAAGAAAATCAATGCCGACATTGTGATGGCCAGCGACCCCGACGCCGACCGCGTGGGTATGGCCTGCAAAAACAGCCAGGGCGAATGGGTGCTGATCAACGGTAACCAGACTTGTCTGCTCTTCCTGTACTACATCATCAAGAACCGCTTGGCCACCGGCAAGATGCAACCGGGCGACTTCGTGGTGAAGACCATCGTAACCACCGAACTGATTAAGGCCGTGGCCGACAAGAACCACGTGGAAATGCTCGACTGCTACACCGGATTCAAGTGGATTGCCCGCGAAATCCGTCTGCGCGAAGGCAAGCAGCAATACATCGGCGGTGGCGAAGAAAGCTACGGCTTCCTGGCCGAAGACTTTGTGCGCGACAAAGACGCCGTATCTGCCTGCTCACTGCTGGCCGAAATCTGCGCCTGGGCCAAAGACCAGGGCAAGACGCTGTATGACGTGCTGATGGATATCTACGTGGAATACGGCTTCTCTAAAGAAACCACCGTCAATGTGGTGAAACCCGGTAAGAGCGGAGCCGAAGAAATCAAGGCCATGATGGACAACTTCCGTGCCAACCCGCCCCAGGAAATCGGCGGTTCCAAGGTGGTGCTGACCAAGGATTACAAGACGCTGAAAACTATCGACGGCCAAGGCCACGAAACGGCACTGGATATGCCCGAAACCTCTAACGTGCTGCAATACTTCACCGAAGACGGCACCAAGATTTCGGTACGTCCTTCCGGTACCGAACCGAAGATAAAATTCTACATCGAAGTGAAAGGCCAGATGGGCTGTGCCAATTGTTATGCTGGTGCCGAAGCTGCGGCTGTAGAAAAGGTAGACGCTGTGAAGCGTTCATTGGGTATCTGATACCCGAAAAGCCCGGTTTAAAAAAGCACCGGGTACGGTTGTCATATTATATGTACACCGGCCGTTGGGGGAGTATTTCTCCTCCGATGGCCGGTTTCTTTTTATCGCCGCCGGGGGTAGGGCGCCGTTTTTATTGTCATTATCGTCACTATTGTCACTATCGTCACCGTTTTTGGGGGCGAAAAAAATCAAGTTCCACAATCCGCAAATTCGTCAATCATTGCTTGACTAATTCAATATTACTCAGTTTTCCATCAAAACCGGCTCGTACTTATGATTTCCTTTCGATAGTTTATCCCCGTTTGTAGTCGCTATTATAGCTCTTCCGGTTCGTTAGATTCTATCTCACTTTCTTGTTCTTTATGTATAAATGATTGGAATACAGTAAGGAATGCAGTATCTTTAAAGAAATGATTTGGGTCATCTTCTAGTTTTTCTTGGATAAAGTCAAAGCCAAAGTTGGCATATTGCTCCATTTTCTCAATCATTTTATCAACCACACTTCTAGCTGTTATTTCCCCTTTCTCGAGTGCGATAAAATCTATATCAGTTCTTGCTATTAATGCAGCAAACATGTATTCTCGGATGCGAGGGTAGGCACTTCTTCCTGTTCTTGTTTCTATATTCCCCCAGTACATGATAGCTTGACCTAACGTCTTTAATTTCGATTTGTCTTCTGTTAAGGGTTTTGTTTGGTTATGGTATAGCCCAATGAAGAAAGCCAAGATAAACATTTCATACCCTGCGCCAAATATTTTACCACGTGCATCTTGGTATTTATTTACCCCCTTACCGTAATCTGAAAACACTTCCAAGATAGAATCTTGGTATTTTTTTTCCCATTGAGGATTTCTTTTCCCCCAAAGTTCGAATAATGATTCCATGTTATTTCAAGTTTTCTACTGTTGTACGAATTGTTGCCATATTTCTTTGGTCGAAACCGCTTGCCTTTTGAATACGATATACCGAGCAGGTAAGGCCTTCTATATCCTTTTGACGAACTTTTCCTTCTGAAATGAAATCCTTGGTTACAATGATGCATTGTTTGCTCAGTTTATCAATGACATTATAGAACTCTTTTTCTTTAGAATCGCCAAAAGAAGATGTTGCAGCATCGAATATTAACGGATAGTCTTCATCTCTTTTCTGTTTTGTAAAGTCGGAAATCGCAAATAAGACAGAGATATACATCACAGTGTTCTGAGAGCCAGACGGTTTTTTTATTTCTGTATTATTTGAGCTGTACAAACGAATTTCGGTAGAATCATCTGCGGTTTGTATGAGTCTGATTTCCCCATGGAAGTCGTTTGCACTGAGTTCTTCCAGGTAATCGTTTGCCCTTTCCTGTAAGTCATACAAGAATCTTCTAAGATTTTCTTTCTTTGCTTTAGAAAAAGCTTTCGAGATTACATCAAGAGTACGGTAAACCTCACGCATGGTTTTTACCTGAATACTTGACGGTGATAAAGAATCAAGCGATTCTTGCAATTCTTTCATTTCACCATTAAGTTTAGATAAATCATTTGTCAGTTCCGTAAGCCGTATGCTAGTTCTTTCTTTTTGTTCGAATAAACCGCGTATATCATTGAATTGTGCTTCTAGTACACTTTCTGGAATGTTACCCGCCTGGATAAGCAACCTAGATTTTTCGTCGGTTATATCGCGGATTTTTTCATTGAGAGCATTAAGGTCGTTAGTGAATCTTGCAACCAGTTCTATCCGGTCCTTAATCTCACCGGCAATAGCTGATATTTTAGACTCTTCTATTCCACTGAGCTGAACACTCATATTGTGCAGTTCTTCTATATAATGATTTTTGAAAAGCGACTTTTCATCGATTTCCTTTTCTGCAGCCTCTTTTTTTAATTTAGCCTCTGCATGTTTTTTGTAATCTTCCAGTTTACGTTGCATGAATTTATAAGCGTCAGAATCTTCCGGTGCAGGTCTGCCACATACTTTGCAGATGTGGTCGTGTAGCATATCCTCCATTGTCTCTTGATCAGGCAAGTACCATGGAAGTTCGGTTGCTCCGTTAATTAAAGCGCCTTGCAACTCCTTTATCGTTTCTAATTTTGCTTTAGCTGCAGCTTGTTGTTTAACGAATTCACGTTCTTGTACCCGTTTTTCTTTGCTTAGGGCAGAACACTTTTTCTGAAACTCTTTTAGAATGGGAGGAAACGCTGCCAGAATCCAAAACCTATCCAGTAAACTATGATTATAGTCTACTAAGCTTATTTTTGCCTTTAGTCGGTTTGCATCATCCTGCTTTGATTTAAGCTGGTTAGAAATATCTTTGTACTGTTCCGATGTTTCCTTGCTTTGTTCTAATTGTGATAATTTAGTAGTAAATAATTCCAGCGAATGATTCTTTTCCTTTATTTCATTTTTAGTTTGGAATATTTCATCAGCCTTACGTTTGATTCTTAATTCTAATGAACTGGCCTCTTTAGAAACTTTTTCATCAGACTTGATTTGTTTAAGATAAGCGGTATTTGCCTTCTCTGCAAATGATGCCGAATATTCTTCAAGTTTATCAAATTTGCGAATATCAGAAAATTTATCGACTAAATCTTTTAGTGCAGTGGGGCTATCGAATACATTGAGTTCCGATTCACCTTTAAACATACTGAAACGCTGTATAAAAGCATCGTAACATCTATTTATAAGTATTTTGCCATTAACAGATATACGTTCAGAATTGCTTGTCTCATAGCCACGATAAATCAATGAACCGATTTTGAAAGTATCTTCTCCTGTTCGTTCGAACGTAAAAGATTTTTCTACGCTCTTCTCACCATCATGATCGAAAATCATTGATACCTTTACTTCATCTGATTCCCCGATTTCCAGCTTGCTTTTTCTCATTTCTGAGACATGATCTAAACTCCCTTTCTCTGTGGTAGTGTTGAATAACCATTGAAGCGCTTCAAAGAAAGTGGTTTTACCATCACCATTGTCACCGATAATTAGAGTAAGACCATCCGAAAACTTAAAGCGATTGTTTTCACCATAATAGCTTCGGAAATTTTTGATTTGTAATTCCTTTATAATCATACCTTTCTTTTTAAAAAGTCATTAACTTCTCTCCAGATTTCGCTTTCCTTTGCGTCATCTTCAGAGCATCTTTTAATAATTTGAGCAACTACGTTTATTACGTAATTATCAGAATCCAAAGCTTGATAAATGCCTCCGATTTCATTCGGCTCATATTTACCAAACTTCATCAATCCTTCATCAAGAAGCACGGCTTCTAACATTTTGTCGAGATTTGATTTATACGCCATTTTTTATAATATTGAAAGGTTATAATATGATGTCACGTCTTCTAGTTCTGTGTATGCAAAGTCTGCATTTTCTGAGAGAACGGCAAAGTCATGAACTCGTTTTAATTCATTCTGTAATAAGCTGCGCTCCATTTTATAGTTATCTTGCCCTGAATTGATTTCAGGAACCACAACCAAGTCGTGGATTAC
>Ed_p1__coassemble_929_pt1 | contig 32684 bp, 25 predicted proteins | sample Ed_p1__metabat2_high_PE_035 | metagenome-assembled genome bin Ed_p1
ACCGGCTGATCCGTAGTCAGCTACTCTATTCAGTTGAGCTACGCGACCTTGTTGTAAAAATGTGGTGACCGCGACAGGATTCAAACCTGTAACCGGCTGATCCGTAGTCAGCTACTCTATTCAGTTGAGCTACGCGACCTTGTTGTTTCGTTTTAACGGGTGCAAAGATACGGGTTATTTTTGAATCTGCAAACTTTTCCGGCTTTTTTTTCTTATTTTTTTTATTCAATGAATCGATAGTTGAATAGTTGCCACCCTAGTGTCAGCCCTACATTCCACTCCTTTTTAGGTGAGCTATAATGATTTACGTATGCTGAGATAGCCCCAAATGGCAGCTGGCACACTACTGAAATTTCTCCCATATATTCGAACTCAGAAAATGCTTTTCCGTAATATGCCTTGTTTTGCGCATTCTTCTTGATAGGAAAAATAGGAGCAAATCCATAGAATTCTGTTCTCAGCTGAAACATGTCATTGAATGCTATAATGGGTTTGATTCCTGCAGCTAAGTATTGATTGGCTCGAAAAGCTTCATTATACATCAGTTTACTATGAGGAGTGGGTGAAAAATCACAAGCCTGCATCATAGTAGCGGTGTAATTCTCTGAAAAGTTCTTGGAAGAGTAGGCCAATTCTCCTCTCCATCCCAAAATGAACTTCTTGGTCATTGAGTGATAAGCCTCTTTCATATACGATATCTGAAGCCAAGATTGGCGTTCTTTCCAGGGTGTCACCTTATCATCCGCATTGCCAGGCAGGAATTTTTCGTTGCCGGTAAAGACTTGTGCCAACAGTCTCTCATAGTAACCTTTACTGGCATATTGGCGAGCATTGAGTGTACTTCCATAGAACCCTATAGATCCTCCCAGCAAGCGATACACACTCTTGTCTGAACGGTCTTTTTCAAAATTGATTGTATTGGTCTGAAAATAGCTGTCTTCTAATCGTCCTACTCCAAAGGCTATTTCGGCACGTTTGTTGGCCATGAACGGCAAGGCAACCATTAATTTGGCAAACCGTTCGTCCTTGGTATTGAAAGAGGGTTTATCCGTCCTGGAGAACAACTTATCTTTCTTATAATAGTCGAATGTGCTGTAGGAAGCAATAAACCGCAAAGAAGTGGGAATATGCGTAGGCAAATCGATACGTGCCAATAACTGTGCATTATTATAAATCTTACCGATTTGCCCGTCCAGAATCACTTCTTTTGAATAGTAATTCAGATTTTGATAACCTACGCCTAGATAAATCTGATTGGAACTGCTGGAAGAGACACTTCCTCCAACCCGCACTGAAAAGCTGTCTTCCATCTTTACCTTTAGTCTGAGAGAATACAGTTCTGTAAGGGGGTCATAAATGGCATGTGGTATGATTTCCGAAATCATATTGTCTGCCAGCAGTCTGAAGTATCCTCTTTTTAAATCTTCATAGCTGAATATTTCGTCTTCATCGCTGTGAAACTCTTTTTTTATGTAAGCCTGTTGCTGTTCGTTTACGCCACCGTCGATATAGATGTCGCGAAAACGAAGCTGAGGTAGTTCCTTGCGGTACAGCATTCTTCTGAGGCGTATATTCTCGGCCGATACTCTTCTGGGAATCCGTCCTTTGATGGAGTCCATCAATTCCATGGTGCGCTTATAGCCGATGTCGTGCAGTTCTTTCAGCCGGTCAAAATCCATCAGACTGACGTCGTCATATTTAAATGTCATCAATATCCCCAGCGAGTCGGGCAGGCTGTAGTCCGTCTTTTGCATCACCATATTCTCTATCTGGCTCATCAGGTCGTTTTCCTTGGGTTTACTGGGATTGGCAGCCACCACACTGCCTATGATAATATCCGGCTTAAAATCCTGTCGCATAATGTCGGTCGGAAAATTATTGTAGATACCTCCGTCATAAGCCAGCACACTGTCTATCTCTATCGGCTTGAATACAAACGGGAAACTCATGGAGGCACGCACGGCATCTCCAAGGTCGCCATTCCGCATAATCAACGGTTTCTTATTATATACATCGGAAGCGATGCAACGGAAGGGTACGAATAAGCGGTTGAAATTACCGCGGCAGGCAGCGGTGGAGCGAGCAAAGAGTTCCACAAAAACCAGATTCATCTGAATGGGGTTAATCATGCTGGTGGGCAGTTTCACCGGATTGATGTGCAGTGAATCTTTAAAGTCGAAACGGATATTGAATAACTCCGGTGTGGCCCGGTTTTTCTTAAAATAATACTCGTATTGAGGTTCTATCTGCCCGGAATACCAAGTCTTGAAATCGGGCGACTTCAAGAGAGCTTCCATATCATCCGGAGAATAGCCCATGGCATATAGAGAGCCCACAATGGCACCCATGGAGGTACCGGCAATGTAGTCGATAGGAATATTGTTTTCTTCCAGCGCGCGGATAATACCTATGTGAGTCATGCCTTTGGCACCACCTCCGCTCAGTACCAGCCCAACTTTTTGGGCAAAGGACAGTTGTACTGCAAAGAGAACCGATGCCATACACAGCAGAATCTTTTTCATAATCAATAAAATATGGTTCTGTATAAAAAGGTTAGCGATAAATGAACGCTCAAATATAAGGAATAGTTTCCAAAAAAGGGTCTATACATGCGCAAAAAACTTTCACCGCTATATATAAAGAGAGCACCACAGCCCTGGATGTAGCGTGTGGTGCTCCTCTTATGATGACCGAAATAGCGGCTAATGTGCATTCGCCATTATTTCATAATCTCTAAACTTCTCTTGACAAAATCGTTTAAAGCCGCGCCTTTCAGCATGCCGTTTTGCAGAAGTGCCAAGTCGATGAGCTGGCGTACTGTCTTGTTTCGTACGGCATACTCTTTCCATACGGTTTCCTTCCGTGCCTTCAATGCTTCGCATTGGCTCTCCAGTTCTTTCACTTCGTCTTTCTCGGCTACAGGAATTTCCTCTTCTTTTTTACCTTCATGCAACTTCTTCAGTTCGTCGATGCGGTGTTTCAGGCCATCTGCCTCTTCCTGAATGGGAGCCACTGCAGCTGCGCATTCTTTCTGTTCATCGGCCAGCACACCCTTGAGCAGCGGGTGGTCTGCATTCAGTACCAGATTAAACATGTCGGGCATTTCACCGTAAAAGCTCATTCCAGCCTGGATATTGGCCATTTCTTTCATACGGCGCATGTATTCGCTTTGGGTAATCACTACCGGAGCAAGGTTTTCTCCGAGCGACTGAGCCACTACATGGAACTCTGTCTTGTCCAGTGCAGGCAACTGGCTCTTAAAGATAACCGACAAGGACTCTTGCTCATTGGCAGCCAGTTCTGATGAAGTCTGGTCTTCTTTCACAATGAGACGGTCAATCACATCACTGTCTACACGGGTGAAGCGTGCCTTCTCCAGTTTTTGCTCCAGCATACTTACTACAGCAATGTCCAGCTGACCATCCATCAGCAATACATTATAGCCTTTGTTCTTGGCAGCTTCGATGTAGCTGTATTGCTCATCCTTGTTGTTGGCATACAGATAAATCAAGTTACCTTCTTTATCAGTCTGATTATCTTTAATCAGCGTCTTATATTCTTCAAAGGTATAATGCTGTCCTTCGGTATCGGTAAACAGGGCAAAATCCTTGGCTCTGTCATAGAAGTCTTCCTGTGTCAGCATACCGTAATTGATGAATATCTTCAAATCGCCCCATTTTTCTTCAAACTGTTTTCTGTCTGTCTTGAAGATAGATTGCAGTCTGTCTGATACCTTCTTGGTGATATAGGTAGAAATCTTCTTGACGTTAGAATCACTTTGCAGATAAGAACGAGATACGTTCAGCGGAATGTCGGGAGAATCGAGCACACCATGCAGCAGGGTAAGGAAGTCTGGCACGATGCCTTCTACAGAATCTGTGACATATACCTGATTACAATACAACTGTATTTTGTTTTTATTCAGTTCGATATTGCTCTTCACCTTGGGGAAGTAGAGTACACCTGTAAGGTGGAACGGATAATCCACATTCAGATGAATCCAGAAGAGAGGTTCGTCAGACATCGGATAAAGGTTGCTATAGAACTGCTTGTAGTCTTCATCCTTCAGTTCACTGGGTTTTTTAGTCCAAAGGGGAGCAGTTTCATTGATGATATTATCCTCAGCTGTTTCCACCTGCTTGCCGTCTTTCCACTCTTTCTTTTTGCCGAAGGCTACCGGTACGGGCAGGAAGCTGCAATACTTCTTCAGCAGTGCAGACAGGCGGGCTTCTTCTAGGAATTCCTTGCAGTCATCGTCGATGTGAAGAATGATGTCGGTACCTCTATCAGCCTTTTCTGTTTCTTCCAGCGTAAACTCCGGACTTCCGTCGCAAGTCCATTTCACAGCCTGGGCTCCTTCTTTCCATGATTTGGTTACGATTTCCACTTTGTTGGCCACCATGAAAGCCGAATAGAAACCTAAGCCGAAATGACCGATGATGGCATTAGCGTCGTTCTTATATTTTTCCAGAAAATCATTGGCACCTGAAAAGGCTATCTGATTGATGTATTTATCTATTTCTTCTGCCGTCAGACCCACGCCACGGTCTGATACGGTGATGGTGTCTTTATCTAAAGAAACATGAACGGTTAAATTACCCAGTTCACCTTGGAATTCGCCGATAGATGACAAGGTCTTCAGCTTCTGCGTAGCATCTACTGCATTAGACACCAACTCGCGAAGGAAGATTTCATGATCGCTATACAAGAATTTTTTAATGACGGGGAAAATGTTTTCTGTGGTTACCCCAATATTTCCTTTTTGCATAATACTAACTAGATTTTAAAAGTTTATTCTTTTTGTTTCATGAGAAAACAAAAAAAATGCCAGTCTGCTAAAGACTGACATTTTGTCTGTTTTGCCATTTATTCCTCCGGCTGATGCACCCGAATGTCCAGAGCATCTTTCGCAGCATTCAGAGTAACTGTAAAAGCGGCACCTGCCTGCACACCGTCGGTCAGCACCTTTTCAGAAATGGCATCTTCCAAATAGGTCTGTATGGCTCGCTTCAGCGGACGTGCGCCAAACTGCACATCGTATCCCTTAGTAGCAATAAAATGCTTGGCTTCATCATCCAGCGTAATCTTATAGCCTATTTTTTCAACTCTATCACTCAGCACTTTAAGTTCTATTTCCACTATTTGAACAATGGCTTCGAGAGATAGCTGGTCGAAGGTGATGATTTCATCTATGCGATTCAGAAATTCCGGTGCAAATGATTTGTTCAATGCTTTCTGAATCACCTCGCGTGAATATTCCTTATCGTCCAGACGGCTTTGGGTGGCAAATCCTACTCCTCGTCCAAAGTCTTTCAGCTGGCGGGTACCCACGTTAGACGTCATGATGATGATGGTATTCTTGAAATCTACCGTTCTGCCAAAGCTGTCAGTCAGACGTCCCTCATCCATTACCTGCAGCAAAAGGTTGAAGACATCGGGATGGGCTTTTTCTATTTCATCGAACAGGATGATGGAGTAGGGCTTGCGACGGACCTTCTCCGTCAGCTGTCCTCCTTCTTCGTATCCCACATAACCCGGAGGCGAACCGATAAGTCTGGATACCGAATATTTCTCCATGTATTCGCTCATGTCTACGCGAATCAAATCGTCCACAGAGCCAAACATGAATTTGGCCAGCTCCTTGGTGAGGTGCGTCTTACCCACGCCGGTAGGTCCTAAAAACATAAAGGCGCCAATGGGACGGTTCGGGTCTTTCAGCCCGATACGACTGCGCAGAATAGCTTTGGTAAGCTTATCGATGGCTACATCTTGTGCTATAATTTTGGATTGAAGTGCCTTCTTCATACCTGCCAATTTGACACCTTCTGCCTGTGCCATCCGCTGTACGGGAATACCGGTCATGGAAGAAACGGTCTTGGCCACCGCTTCTTCGTCTACGACTTGCCGGCTGTCTTTCAGACTCTCTTCCCAATTTCGCTTCATCAGCTCGAAGTCGCTGATGAGTTTTTTCTCTCGGTCGCGATAGCTGGCAGCCAATTCGAAATTCTGCGACTTCACGGCTTCCGACTTTGCAGTCTGGGCTTCTTCTATCTTTCTTTCCTGTTCTTCGATTTCTTTCGGCACGGTGATATTGGTCAGGTGCACTCTGGAACCGACTTCATCCAGTACATCGATAGCCTTATCCGGGAAACATCTGTCGGTTATATATCGCTCGGCCAGCGTAACGCAGGCAGCAATGGCACCTTCTGTATAGGTCACGTTGTGATGGTCTTCGTATTTATCCTTGATATTGGTTAATATCTGTAAGGTTTCCTGTGAAGTAGTAGGCTCTACGATAATCTTTTGGAACCGACGCTCCAAAGCACCGTCTTTTTCAATACTTTTTCTGTATTCCGACAGGGTAGTGGCTCCGATGCACTGTATTTCTCCTCTAGCCAGTGCCGGTTTCAGGATATTGGCCGCATCCATAGAACCCTCTGCTGCACCTGCACCCACAATGGTATGAATCTCGTCGATAAACAAGATAACGTCCGGATTTCTATGCAATTCATTGATAATGGAGCGGATACGCTCTTCAAACTGTCCGCGGTACTTCGTTCCGGCCACTACAGAAGTGATATCCAGCATAACCACCCGTTTATTGAGCAGGGTGTGCGACACTTTCTTCTGTACAATACGCAAGGCCAATCCTTCTACGATAGCCGATTTTCCCACACCCGCTTCTCCTATCAGAACAGGGTTGTTCTTCTTTCGGCGGCTCAGTATCTGTGCCACCCGTTCTATCTCGTGCTCACGGCCCACTACGGGGTCGAGCTTACCCTCTGCTGCAGCACGGGTCATATCAATGCTGAAATTATCCAAGGCAGGAGTATCGTGCTCACTTCGGCCGGAAGAAGCTTTGGAAGCACCCTGATAGCTGTTTGGCGCAGAGCCGGGTGTAACGGCATGTGCATCATCCTCTTCCTCTTCTTCGGCAAAATCCATTCCGCCTACCGGCTGTATGCGATTCTTAGACAGCTTATCCAGTACCGCCTGGTAACTCACGTGGCTGTTCATCAGTTCCTCCGCAGCAAAGCTGGAATTATCTTTCAGCATCGCCAATAAGACATGTTCCGTATCAGCCTCTTCATCTTTTAGCAATCGAGACTCCAGAATACTCATCTTCATGATTTTAGCCGCATGTTCAGATAGTTCTACCTCCTCCTGAGGAGTGGTGTCAATCTGGTCGGAACGCAGTAATTCTTCTATTCTCTTTTTTATATGCAGAAAATCCACATTAAAACTCCGCAGAATCTCCACAGCCTTCCCTTTCCCTTCACGCATCATCCCCAGCAATAAAGTTTCAGGAAATATGTGATAATTCTGCAGCCTGATAGCTTCTTGCTTACTCAAAACAAGAATATCGGTAACTCTTTGTGAAAAATGGTTGCTCATATTATAGTATAGTTCTTCTTCCTTTCAAAATCAATAAACGACCGACAAAGATACAATATTTATCATATTCATACAGCCGTTTCAACGGTTTAATTTACAGCAAATAGTATGCCATACTAAATCCATGGATAGAAAAGCATAGCTCCATGGATAGAAAAGCATAGCTCCATGGATATAAAAACATAACTCCATGGATACGAAAGTAGAACTCCATGGAGATATGCTTCAGGAGGTATATATATTAAATTAGGTGTAAAGCTACTTTCATACGGGACTAATACGACACAACACCTCTGCCGTAAAAAAACAAAGTTTCTGCTTGAAAACTTTTGTATATCGTAAAAAAGCAGTACCTTAGCGTGGTTTTTATAGAACCGCAAAATGTATAATTAATAATCTTTCTAAATGCTTGAACAAGACAGAATTATAAAGATAAACATTGAGGAGGAAATGAAGTCATCGTACATTGACTACTCCATGTCAGTCATTGTATCACGTGCCCTTCCCGATGTAAGAGATGGTTTTAAACCCGTTCATCGCAGAATCCTTTACGGAATGATGGGATTGGGAAACACTTCTGATAAACCCTATAAGAAATCTGCCAGAGTAGTGGGTGAGGTACTGGGTAAATACCATCCTCATGGTGACTCTTCCGTATACGGAGCATTGGTCCGTATGGCTCAGCCGTGGGCCATGCGCTACATGCTGGTAGATGGACAAGGAAACTACGGTTCTGTAGACGGTGACAGCGCAGCAGCCATGCGTTACACCGAATGCCGACTGCAAAAAATCGGCGAAGATATGATGCAAGATCTCGATAAGGAAACGGTAGATATGCAGAACAACTTCGACGACTCTCTACAAGAACCTACCGTAATGCCTACACGCATCCCCAATCTCCTTATCAACGGAGCATCCGGTATTGCCGTAGGTATGGCTACCAATATGCCTACACACAACCTGACAGAAGTAATCGATGCATGCATCGCCTATATTGATAACAACGATATCGATATAGAGGAACTGATGAATTATGTAAAGGCACCGGATTTCCCTACAGGAGGTTACATCTATGGCATGAGCGGTGTGCGCGAAGCTTACCTCACCGGTAGAGGACGAGTAGTGATGCGCGCCAAAGCCGAAATTGAATCAGGAGCTACACACGATAAAATCGTTGTTACAGAGATTCCCTACGGCGTAAATAAAGCCGAACTGATTAAATCAATTGCCGAATTGGCCAATGATAAGAAAATCGAAGGCATCTCCAATGCCAATGATGAGTCCGACCGCGAAGGTATGCGTATCGTAATCGATGTGAAACGCGATGCCAATGCCAGTGTGGTGCTGAACAAGCTGTATAAGATGACACAGCTGCAGACTTCCTTCGGAGTGAACAATGTGGCACTGGTACACGGACGACCCAGATTACTGAATCTCAAAGAACTGATTAAGTATTTCGTAGAACACCGCCACGATGTGGTTATCCGTCGCACACAATACGATTTGCGCAAAGCAAAAGAAAGAGCCCATATTCTGGAAGGCTTAATCATTGCGTCAGACAACATCGACGAGGTAATCAGAATCATTCGCGCAGCCAAATCTCCCAATGATGCTATAAACGGATTGATGGAAAGATTCCAACTCTCTGAAATACAGGCTCGTGCTATCGTCGAAATGAGATTAAGACAACTCACCGGACTGATGCAAGACCAACTGCATGCAGAGTATGAGGAAATACAGAAAAGAATCGCTTACCTGGAAGAAATTCTGGTGAACGACGAACTCTGCCGAAAAGTCATCAAAGATGAGTTGATGGAAGTGAAAGAAAAATACGGCGACGAACGACGCTCTGAAATCGTATACGCTTCAGAAGAGTTTAATCCCGAAGATTTCTATGCCGACGATGAAATGATTATCACCATTTCACATATGGGATACATCAAACGCACACCTCTGAGCGAATTTAGAGCTCAAAATAGAGGAGGAGTGGGCTCTAAGGGCACAGAAACACGCGACGAGGATTTCGTAGAACATATCTATCCGGCCACTATGCACAACACCATGATGTTCTTTACACAAAAGGGTAAGTGCTATTGGCTGAAAGTTTATGAAATTCCTGAAGGCTCGAAAAACTCCAAAGGAAGAGCCATTCAGAATCTTCTTAATATTGAACCGGACGATGCTGTCAATGCGTATCTGCGTGTTAAGAACTTGAACGACGAAGAATTCATCAACAGCCATTACGTACTATTCTGCACCAAGAAGGGAGTCATCAAAAAAACACTGCTGGAGCAATACTCCAGACCGCGTCAAAATGGTGTAAACGCCATCACCATCCGCGAAGACGACCGCGTGATAGAAGTACGTATGACCAATGGAGATAATGAAATTATCATTGCCAACAGAAACGGACGTGCCATCCGATTCCATGAAAGTGCCGTGCGCGAAATGGGACGTATAGCAGCCGGTGTACGCGGTATCACATTAGATGACGACGGACAGGATGAAGTGGTAGGTATGATTTGTATAAAAGACCCTGAAACTGAAACGATTATGGTAGTATCTGAACAAGGATACGGAAAACGCTCGGATATAGAAGACTATCGCAAAACCAACCGCGGTGGTAAGGGTGTGAAAACAATGAACATCACTGATAAGACTGGCAAATTGGTTGCAATCAAATCTGTTACCGATGAAAACGATTTGATGATTATCAATAAATCAGGCATTACCATTCGCTTGAAAGTGGCCGATGTACGCATCATGGGACGTGCCACTCAGGGAGTTAGACTTATCAATCTGGAAAAACGGAATGATGAAATCGGATCTGTATGTAAAGTAACCTCTGAAAATGAAGAAGAAATTGCTTTGGAAGAAGACAATATACATACTGATGACGTAAATCAGTCACCTGATTCTGACAACAGTAATAACTCGGTGGATAATGGACAAGATGAAAATCAAGAATAGACGCAATATTAATTTAAAATTTTCTACAATCATGAAAAAAGTAGTATTATCAGTAGCTTTATTGTTTGCTGCAGGCTTTTCTTTTGCCCAAGTAAAAGCTGTAAAAGAAGCAAAAAGTATAGCTAATGGCTCATCAATGAGGCATTAACTAATCCTGAAACTAAGGATAATGCAGCAACATGGGATGTAGCTGGTTATATCCAAAAAAGAAGAAGTGAAAAAGAAATGGAAAGTGCCTATCTGAGAAAACCGTATGACACACTGCAGGTATACAATAGCGCACTTGACATGTGCAAATACTATTTTAAATGTGATGAATTAGCACAGAAACCTAACGAAAAAGGTAAAATCAAAAACAAATTCAGAAAAGCTAACGCTGCTTCTATGCTGGCAGAACGCGGCAATCTGATCAATGGAGGTATCCAATATTTTAATATGGCTACCGGAAAAGAGAATGAGGAAGCTAAGCAATTAAACGACAAAGCTTTGCAATTCTTTTCTGCCTATATTGACATCGCAGCAAGCCCTATGTTTGAAAAGGAAAACCTTTTGCAGACAGATACTGTGTTGCCTCAGATAGCTTACTATGCAAGCTTGGCAGCTGCTAAAAATGAAGATTATCCCAGCATCTTGAAGTATGCACCTTATGCACAGAATGATAAAGAAGTAGGTAAGTATGCCATGGAATTTATTTCTACAGCATTAAAAGCACAAGGTGATACCATCAAATGGATTGCATCTCTGAAAGAAGGTATTCAGAAATATCCTGAGCATTCATTCTTCTTTGGCCATCTGATTGACTATTATAGCAACAATAATAAATATGATGAAGCAATGGAATTTGCAGACAGCATGTTGGCTAAAGACCCTCAGAATACATTCTATCTGTATGTAAAAGGATATCTTTATCATAATATGAAGGATTATGAGAAAGCTATAGAGTTCTATACTAAGACTACAGACATTGATCCGAACTATGCAGAAGCATATTCTAATTTAGGGTTAATCTATTGTTTACAGGCTCAGGATTTCTCTGAAAAAGCAACTACAGATGTAAATGATCCGAAATATAAAGAAGATCAGATGACATTGAAGAGCTTCTATGAGAAAGCTAGACCTTGCTATGAAAAGGCTAGACAATTAAAACCTGATCAAAAAGATTTGTGGATGAATGGTCTTTATAGAGTATATTATAACTTGGATATGGGACCTGAATTCAAGGAAATCGAAGATATGATGCCGAGATAAGCATTTTGGATATAGAAACAAAACATTGTACAGAATCTGTATTAAAGCAGTAGGGAGAATACGGCTTTATACAGATTCTGTATTTTTTTACCTACGTATATATTAAATTTCTAATCAACAGAAGATTATAGAAGTTATTATGTTATTGCGCTTTCATTATTAAACATAATCATGATATTGCTTATTATATAATAACTGATTTTATTATCAATCCAGGTAATTATTTAAAATGCTATTCTTGGAAATTTTATCTATGAATATATTTGAATACTATTAACCTGTGAACCACAGCCGATGGCATTTCTTTTCAGAGTCTTTTAACTGAAAAAGAATGCTCCTTCTAAATTAAACCCAATTCTCGAGTTAATTTAGAAGGAGCATTCTTTTTCAGTAATCTGCAAACTCGTATTCTTAAGTTGGCCAGATTGCGGATTATTCTAAATTTCAGATGTATTCGTATTTTCTGAAGCCATTTCATCAAGGATATGCAATGCGCGATCTAGCACTGTAGTATCATCAATCATAACCAAGCCGCCATCAGGCCCTGGTTCAAGGTGAATTCCTACGCTTTTACCCTCCTTGAAATTGTGTCCGCCGAAAAAATTTCTCACAGTATCTACGTTTAATCCTAATTCATCTGCAATTCTGTGCATACTACCACTAGGCAGTGAATCTTTGATTTTTCTAAGCTCATTGAATGTTATTGTTCTCATATCTATCAATTTAATGGTTAGTACTAGATTTGATTTATTTTCACGCTATAAACTTAGTAAAAAATAATATAAGTGCCATACATTTTCACTCCTTTATTTTCAACTTTCTATATTAATTCCATAGCAGAGGCTGGTATCCAACCTACTTTACCATCTTCCAAGCTTATTTCTGTCCACTCTTTCATAGAATCATCCTTCACATGGATTTTTCTACCTTCGTGCAGAATAAAAAGACTGGTGCCATTTTCACTAGGCGTACTGCGCACGGTAACGCTCGGAGCTAGTATTATGGCTTCATTTCTTAACAGAATTTGCTTCTTTTGATAGTTGGCGAATACATTGGATAGTACCACTATCACCATAAAGCTGATGCCCAATACAAAGCCACCTTTTTGCCATTTGGCAGTTTTGCTAAAGAAAAACAAGGAAATAGATATCAGACACAGCCAAAACGATGCTATACCTAATTGAGCCCATTGGTCAATACTAAGGCTGTTAATCAGAGATTTTCCCCAAGAGATAAAGAATACTTCAGGCACAGCCATCACTTTATCAATAGTCTTGCTTCTTGCTATTTCCAAATTTGCCCGGATGTCAGCATTGTCAGGTCTCAGCAATAAGGCCCGCTCATAGTTTAAAATAGCTTTGGCAATGTTGTCCGATTTATAATAGCTATTACCTAAGTTATAATAGATTTCTGCTGCTTCACCGTTTTTTAATATATTCTCGTATATTTCAATAGCCTGTGCATAATTACCTTTGATATAGGCACTATCAGCACTGATTTTACTGTTTTCTTGCCCGCAGAGACAGGTTGTTATAGAGAATAGTGCAACAATCAGGAAATATATTTTTTTCATCTGTATGGCCTCCTTCATCATTTTTGTTTTATAGAATTTTCCATTTTACTTATCACGCCCAGCGAGGATGCATAAATCTTATCCATAGCCTGGTTATCGTTACCCGGTGCAAATCTGGCAAATTCACAATTATCCAGGGTGCGTAAGAATTCGCTAATCAATTCATGATCTACTCCATGCTCTTGAAGTTTTTCGTCGATATTATCTTTTGAAAGTGCAGATAATGGAATATTCAACTTGTCGCTGATATATCCCCATAAAGCTTTTAGAACTTCGTCATAGAATGCATCTTTCTTATTCTCCTTCAGTAGTTTTTCTGCCTGTTTCATGCGTTTTGCTGCTACTTTATTAGCCTTCTTCGTACGCATTTTAGTCACATTGGCATTAGCTGCAATCTGCTTACGGTACATCACAAAGAAAATGATGAAAGCCAGTCCTGGTATGATATAGAACAGCCAATAAGTAGTGGAGCCAAAGAAGAATACTTTCTTAGGCATCAGTTTTACATCATTTTGTTTTATATACCGTATATCCTCATTAAGAACTTTCAAGTCTTCTTTATTTGTAAAGTTAGCAATAGCTTGTTGAGCATTGCCTCCTTCCCCTTTTTCGATGTCCAATTCATAGGCATCAGTTGTCAAAGTCTTATATGAGCCCGACTTTATATCAAAATAGCTAAATTTGACAGCCGGAATTTTATAGCGGCCAGCGTGTCTAGGTATGGCCAGGTATTCTATTACCCTATTTCCGGACAGTCCCGTATGGGTTGGTTGGAATTTATCTTCGATTTTAGGATCATACACTTCAAAGTCCTCAGGAAATTTCACTTCCGGAGTAGAAATCAGTTTGAAGTTTCCTGTTCCCGATAACACAAATTTCAAGGTGACGGCATCATTCGTTTTCAAGGCAGTCTTACTGATAGACGATGAAAGAGTAAATTCCCCCACTCCACCTGAAAAGCCTGCCGGTTTACCAGCCGGTAATTCTTGTGAATTAATTATTAATTTGGGAGTTATAATCTGTTTTTTCACCTCTACATATCCTCCGCCTCCATTAAAGAATGCTTCAAACGGATCATCTACATGCACAGCTTTAGCAATGGAGGCATCGAAGCGGGCAGGTTCTATAGTTAATTTACCCGTTTGCTGTGGAAACAGTATAAATTGCCGATAGACTGTAGTCTGGTAATTACGTCCGTTATAATGTTCCAAACCCCACTTGCGGTCATTGGGCAATTCTATTTCCTGTGAATGAAAGCCTTTAAAATCAGGGAGTTTTACGTTGTCAAACCCACGCAATTCCACTGCTGTATATATCTTATATGACAACAGGAAAGCCTCTTGTTCATAAACCTTAGTCTTGCTGGCAATGGCTCTGACCAATAAATCCGAACTTGATATCTGTGCAGCATTCTTCTGCTTGGCATTACCTGCTTGTTTCTGATTAGAAGTACTGCCAGCCGATTCTTTATCAGACGGTAATACCTTTATTTCTAAAGAATTGGAAACTAAATTATTTCCTTTTGCTTGAATGGTTGCCGCAGGAATTGTAAATGTACCTTCTTTCCTAGCTTGCAAGATGTACGTATACGTAAGTGACTCACTGCTATTTCCGTTGATAATTTGTCTGCTATACGACCTGCTAGGCCCCATCAATACTTCAAAATCCTTGATGGAAGGTATACGTAAATCCTTTACATTCTGCGTGTTTACCGTATAAGATAGTCTGAATTGATCACCTATTACCACAGCTTCCGGTGCCGATGCAGTAAAGGTAATCTTCTCATCTGCTATTGCGCGCACACAGAAAATCAATAAAGCTATCCATAAGAAAGTTACTCTTCTCATATATCCTATCTATATAAATGTTTACCAATCTTTTTCCAGGCGTCCACCTTGAATTACTTGTTGCTTTTTCACTTTATCTTGAATATTCTTTTCATCCTGCATCACAGAATTCAGCAATTGCTCAGCATTTTCTTTCGACATTTTATTGTCTTGATTCTGTTGCTGCTGTTGTTGCTGTTCATTTTTCTGCTGTTCTTGCTTATTCTGCTCTTTGTTCTTTTCTTGTTCTTGCTTTTCTTGTTTATCTTGTTGTTGTTCATTCTGTTGATTCTGCTGTTGCTGCTGATCTTTCAGTAGCTTCTGAACCAATGCCAAGTTGTAACGTGTTTCATCATCTTTCGGATTATTCCGCAGCGATTCCTTATACGCTTCCAATGCTTTTGCATACTCTTTTTGTGTTTGCCATATTACCCCCATATTATGATATATTGAGGCTAGGTTCGATTTATTTTTTTCTATTTTGCTAGCCCCGATATAGGTTTCCAAAGCCTCTTTTTGTTTGTTTTGAGCAGACAAGACATTTCCCAGATTATACATCGCAATAGTAGATGTAGGATTTACATCCAGCGCTTTCCGATAATCAATTTCAGCATCTGTAAACAAGCTATCCTTATACGCTCTGTTTCCTTTACGCAGATAATCTCGTTCAGCTTTCTGTGCGTGGGCAACAGAAGCTATGCCACACAGCATAAAAAATAGACTTATAAATTTATAATTTCGCCACATAAGTACCCTTATTTTTTATTTGAAAATAAATGAATGTTACGAAACAGAGGATTCTTGCGTTCTAATACCAACATTTCGGCCAGCAGTAGAATCAGAATAATCCATGCCACAGCCTGAAATTGTTCATTGAATTCAGTAAATACCTGCGTTTCTACGTCAGACTTAGCCATCTTATCTATTTCTTTGGCAATAATTTTCTGTGCATTATTGGTATTATCTACCCGTGCATAAATACCCTTTCCATTTTTTGCAATTTCCTGACACATCTGTTCGTTGAGTCTGGTTACAATCACCTCATTATTACGGTCTTTTCTATACTCATTGGTTCCGGGTATGGGAATGGGAGCACCTTCGGGAAAACCTACTCCCAACACATTGACCTGAATACCTTTTTCTGCCGCCGCTTTAGCCGCTTCCAAAGCCCCACCCTCGTGATTTTCACCATCGGTGATTACTATCAAGGTACGTCCCACACCTTCCTGGGGTGTAAAGCTCTTTATCCCCAGATTAATAGCGGCACCGATAGCAGTTCCTTGCTTGGAGATGAGCGAAGGATCAATAGATTCCAAGAACATTTTGGCTGATATATAGTCGCTGGTGATAGGAAGTTGCGTAAACGCATCTCCGGCAAAAACAATCATACCTACTTTATCATTTTGCATCTTTTCAACTAGTTGGGCAACCAATCTTTTAGCCTTGGCCAATCGGCTGGGCTGCACATCTTGAGCCAACATGGAGTTTGAAATATCCAATGCTATCATTACTTCCACTCCCTGTCTTTTCACAGTTTCCAATTTAGATCCAAACTGTGGACGGGCCAGCAATATGGCAAAAAGTCCCAGCGCCGTACAAACCAGCCAGAATTTAACATCCGGACGATATTTCGACACTTCAGGCATCAAAACAGCCAACAGTTCCGGGTCACCAAATTCTTTGATGGCTTTGCGTCTTCTATAATTCGAGTACAAGTAAAATACGGCCAATACTGGCAACAACAATAACAAGTACAGATAAGCGGGTTCTTCAAATCGAAACATATCAACAAATTTTATTCAAGTTCAAATTAGGGAATTTTCTTCAAAACTGAATTTCTAAGCAGCACTTCCAAAAGAACGCAAATAAATGCAGCCAGAGCAAAATATCGATACTCTTCCTGACGTTTACTGAATTCTTTCACATGCAGTTTGGTCTTTTCCAGTTTATCTATTTCTTCATACACTTCTTTTAACTTGGTATTACTGGTAGCCCTGAAATAATTACCTTCTGTGGTTCCTGCAATTTGGGTCAGTGTCTTTTCGTCAATTTCCACTGGTACATTGACATATTGCACTGTACCGCCCACAGGATACGGATACGGAGCGGTACCATTGGTACCTACTCCGATAGTATATACTCTGATGCCAAACTCTTTGGCTATTTCAGCAGCCGTAAGCGGTGAAATGTCTCCCCGGTTATTGGTACCGTCTGTCAGAAGAATAATGACTTTAGACTTAGCCTTGCTACCCTTCAGTCTGGTCACAGCATTGGCTATTCCCATCCCCACTGCCGTACCATCTTCTATCAGTCCGCACTTGGCATCTTTTATCAGATTTAGCAACACAGCGTGGTCTACAGTCAATGGACATTGCGTAAAGCTTTCACCGGCAAAGAGTGTAATACCGATATTATCATTAGGTCTGCCGTTGATAAACTCTGCTGCCACTTCCTTGGCCGCTTCCAGTCTGTTAGGTTTCAAATCTTCCGCCAACATACTGGTAGACACGTCGATAGCCAGCATAATATCAATACCTTCCACTTCGCTGTTTTGCCAGCTGTTAGTTGTTTGCGGGCGTGCCAGTACGATAATCAGCAGTACCAAGGCAATCATTCTGAGAATAAATGGCACATGCAGCAAGTAGTTCTTATAGCTTTTAGGCGTATGCGCATACACACTTGTGTCAGAAAACTGGATGCTTGCTTCATTCTTCCGGCGTTTTAAAATATACCATACCAGATAAGGTATGAGTAATAACAGCAAAAATAAATATTCTATATTGGCAAAAAGCATGATCTCTAAAAATTATACGATTTATATAAAATAACTTTGCACCAGATTACTAGGTAAAAAAGATTAGGACTCCACGTATGATATATACTACGAAAGATAGAATCACCGCAGACAGAAGAACGACACCTGTTCCTAACAGAATCTTGATTCTCAAAGGCCGTTTTTCTATTACAGTAATCTCAGTAGGTTGTGGGCTGGCAGTTTCGTCTTCTTTCACACAAGTGTCCTTGATAAAATCAATGGCACTTACCAGATTGGCATCGTTTTCGTTGGTCAGCGGAGAATGTTTAGCAAATTTTACTAAGTCCGCGGTCTGAAACAGTTCTTTTAAATCTGAAATAGCATCTTTATCATTCGATTCCAGTAATCTTTCTATGATTTCCGAAGATGTCATTTCGAGAGCATTAAAGCCAAATCTATCAGCAATATATGTGCGAATAGCATCTGTAAGTTCCGTATAATACTCTTTCGCTTCTCCTTTTTGCCATCTTCTCTCCTGTTTTATTCTTTCAATTTCTGCCATAGCTACCTGATGTGGCGGCAACTTAGGCTCTACTTTTACCTTTTTGATAATCGGTTTATTGTCAAAGAATCTAACCAGCAGATAAGCTAATAAGATACAGAAAGGTATCAAAAATATCCCTCTGGCAATCAGTCCTATATGGTCGGCCCATACAAAAGGCGGCTGCATCACCGTTTTCGGACCAAAGAATTGATCCACATTCACGGTATCCACCGGTATAGAGTATACCTTTAAAGCTAAAGCTTTAGAATGATAGGTCTGGCTATCCACCTTTACTTCCATAGGAGGCAGATAATACAGTGCCGAGTCAAAAGAAGTAATCGTATACTCTTGTTTGATTAATAGCCGCTTCCGGTCATTCAAGTACTGAGTATCCGGTTTGGCTACATCCACTACCTCTACCCCCTTAATAATAGTATCTGTAAAGATAGGCAACACAGCCCTTTTATCTGCATCGGTCGATACTTCAAGAGTGATTTTAGCTTGTTCACCGATATAGATTTGCAAGGAATCAATCGAAGCATCCACTGTTACATTCCCGGTCTGAGCCCAAGCCTTACTAACCATGAAGCCCACTAGAAATATCCATGCTATAATTTTCTTCATTTTCTCTGATTAATTTCGTTTGGCAAACAGATTCATCAAAGCCTTCACATAGTCCTGATCTGTTCGCACTGACACATTGTCCACATTACTTTTGCTGAAGATTTCGTGCAGTTCAGATTGTCTTTTCATCCACCATTCATGATGCATTCTTCGCAATGCGGCCGAAGAAGTGTCAATCCACTGTTCTGCTCCGGTCTCAGCATCCTTTATTTTCATGAGTCCTACTGCCGGCAACTCCTCCACCCTTTTATCATATACCTGAATAGCTACCACATCATGTTTTCTGTTGGCTATTGTCAGAGCATTCTTAAAACTCTCCTGATAGATAAAGTCCGACAGGACAAAAGCCGTACACCGGCGTTTCATCACATTAGTCAGATACTCTAATCCCAAGCGGATATTCGTCTTCCTGCTTTCCGCCTTGAAATCTATCAGTTCTCGGATGATATACAAGATGTGCTTCCGTCCTTTTTGCGGCGGAATAAATTTCTCTATCCGGTCAGAAAAAAAGATAACCCCGATTTTATCGTTGTTCTGGATGGCAGAAAATGCCAGTGTAGCAGCAATTTCCGTCACCATATCTTTTTTCATCTGCTTGATAGTACCGAATTCCAAACTGCCCGACACATCCACCAGCAGCATAACAGTCAGTTCACGTTCTTCTTCAAACACCTTGACGAAAGGTTTGTTGAAACGTGCAGTCACATTCCAGTCTATATCGCGTATGTCATCACCAAACTGATATTCCCGCACTTCAGAGAATGCCATACCCCTGCCTTTAAAAGCAGAATGATACTGGCCGGCGAAAATATTATTGGACAACCCCCGCGTTTTTATTTCAATCTGACGAACTTTTTTCAATAAATCAGTTGTTTCCATTCACACACTCATCAATAATACGCTAAATAAACTCAGATAAAGCTGAATAAAATACTTTCTGAATAAATCTTATACAGCTTCGTAGAGCCTGCTAAAGACAGGCTCTTTTAAGGTTGCTGCTTTAGAACGGGTGATTAGGGCACTTCCACCTTATTCAAAATCTTACTTACAATCTCATCAGCCGATACGTTGCTGGCTTCTGCTTCGTAAGTCAATCCGATACGATGTCGCAATACGTCGTGAGCCACGGCGCGCACATCTTCCGGAATCACATATCCTCTGCGTTTGATAAATGCATAGCTGCGGGCCGCAAGAGCCAGATTGATAGATGCACGGGGAGAACCTCCGAACCCGATCATATCTTTCAATTCCTTCAAGTCGTATTTTTCCGGATAACGTGTAGCGAATACGATATCTACGATGTATTTTTCGATTTTCTCATCCAGATACACCTGACGAACCACCTTGCGTGCTTCCAATATTTCATCAGCTTTCAAGATAGGCTTAATAACGGGTCTTTCTCCATGAATATTCTGGCGGATGATAAGCTTTTCCTCTTCCAGCTTCGGATAATCAATCACCACTTTCAGCATAAAACGGTCTACCTGTGCTTCGGGCAATGGATAGGTACCTTCTTGTTCTATCGGGTTCTGAGTGGCCAACACAAGGAAAGGTTCCGGCAGTTTGAATGTATCCTTACCGATAGTAACTTGTCTTTCCTGCATGGCTTCCAGCAATGCACTCTGCACTTTGGCCGGTGCACGGTTTATTTCATCGGCCAATACGAAGTTGGCAAATACCGGTCCTTTTTTCACTTGAAAGCTTTCGTCTTTCTGACTGTATACCATGGTACCTATCACGTCGGCCGGCAGCAAGTCCGGAGTAAATTGTATTCTGCTGTACTTTGCATCAATCAGCGAAGCCAATGTCTTAATAGCCAAAGTTTTTGCCAATCCCGGCACACCTTCCAACAGCACGTGTCCATCCGACAAAAGTCCTATCAACAATGATTCTACCAGATGTTTTTGTCCTACAATAATCTGGTCCATACCGGTGGTAAGGTTAGTAATGAAAGCACTCTGTCTTTCAATCCGTTCATTCAGTTCACGGATATCAATCGTTTCAGCCATAATTCTATGTATCTTTTAATGTTTAACTCTTTTATCCGACCGGAAAAATCCGGTTCTTTTTTATTAGCTTCCAAAATTACGGTATTAAATTAACCATACCAACTAATTTTTATTAAAAATCTATTCGAAATCTTTAGATTAAATTACTTTCATAGTGTTTAAGGACTCCTCTTAGCCAAATAGGCATAAAAAAAGAAGCCGTTACAGCTTCTTCTCTAGCTTGGGAATTTGTATGACGGTCCCATAGGGTACATTATCGGGGTTCTTAATCACTCCTTTATTATGCTTCACGATATAAGGCCATAAAGCTTTGGTGCCGTAAAAGCGCAAAGCTACCTTGGTCAACGTTTCGCCCGCTTTCATCGTATAAGATGCCTGCGTACCCACAATAACATAACTCACTGAATCTGCCTTGAGCGTTTTTGCCGGCGAAACCTTCTCTTTCTTTACCGGTTGTACCTGTTGCACAGGCTGTTGTATATTTTCCGCTGCCTGCTTCTGTATTTGTTCTTGGGGCTGCGACGGTGTTGCTTTCTGCTGCGTTGCTTCAGTTACTAGCAATGAATGCTGTTTCTGACTGGTTTGCTCATTTGCTTCCGCCTGAACATCCTCTACAGCCGCCAGTTGTTCTGTACTGTCTTCCCATGCAGTGTGCCAGCTCTCTGTAGGGTCAGACTGTCCTTGCGGCAAAACCTCCTTTTCCGGAAACAGAGAATCCCAGTACAAGGCCAATACCACGCACGCACAGCACAGCATGACGGCACTCATAATTCCTGCAAACAGGCGCGCACCTCCTGACCTACGGTTGGATACGACGGCCTGATTGTTCTCATCGCCAACAGTTTTCTGATGCAAATCATGTACAGGTACAGAGGCTTCAGGCAACGCTTCCCTTACAGTTTCTTCCGGAACATTATCCGAAACAGCCTGTTCTACCACATTCGTTATTTCCAAACATTTCTGATCAGCGCCACTCTCCACTTCCGGCTCGTCTGTGTCTTCAGAAGGCATCACCACTTCCGGTTGCATCGTTTGTTCAGTATCAGGCTGCACATCAGGCTGCATCGTCGTTTGCTCTATAGCTGCCGTTTCTTCTGAGCTTCTCTCCTCTTCCGTTCCTTCTTCCGAAGCATCCTCAAAGTTTACATGGTCATTCAGCACCACCGCCTCAAAATGCGAAAACGGTCTGTTCACCAATTCCTTCAAAGTATTTTCCGGGGTAAACGAAATCTTGGTATGTCCTTGAATTTCAATTCGTTCACCCGTATTTACATCCACACTTTCCCTGTTGTCTACATCAATCAGTTTAAAAGTGCCCAATCCCTTCACCTTTACATACTTATCACGTTCCAATCCCGACTCGATAAGCAGAAAAAACTCTTTGATGAAAGATTCGGCATCTTGCGCACCGACACCCAGTCTATCAGATAAAAGTTGAATTAATTCCTGAATATTTATTTTTTCATTCATACAGCCTACATTGGATAGGAAGAAAATACCTTTTATTTAAATTTTTCCTTTAATACATTACTTGGTTTGTACGACAAGACCAACTTAGGAGGAATCAGCATACGCAGTTTAGTAGCTGGATTCACCGTAATGCGTTCCAACTTTTTCTTCACTTCGAATGTACCGAATCCTTGCACGGCAATGGTATCTCCCTCTTGCCAATGCGCGGCCATTTCCGAAGTAAGTGCAGCCATCCATTCCGAGGTATCCTTCAAGGTATACCCCAGTTTTCCGGCCAGTTCAGCTGTAAATTCTTTATTATTCAAATCTGCTTCTATTTATATTATCCGTTCAAATCACCCTTCCAAAGAGGTCGAAATCATCCGAATCGGTTATTTCTACCTGATAGAACTCCCCTATGTTCAGCGATTCATCTCCTTTCTCTATCAATACCTCCGGATCTACTTCTGGAGAATCAAACTCCGTACGTCCTATGTAGTACTCACCTTCCAGGCGGTCAATGATTACTTTCATTTGTTTCCCCACCTTAGCCGCACTGAGTGAAGCCGAAATCTCTTGCTGAATAGCCATCAGTTCATCCAGACGCGCCTGCTTCACCTCCTGCGGTATTTCATCCTCGTAGTGAGCGGCCGCATAGGTGCCCTCCTCTTCAGAGTAGGCAAAAGCCCCCATCCTATCGAAGCGCACCTCACGTACAAACTGCTTCAGTTCCTCGAAGTCGGCCTCTGTTTCTCCCGGATGCCCCACCATCAGCGTCGTTCTTAAATGAATACCGGGCACCTCTTTGCGGAACTGTTCTATCAGCCTATAGGTATCTTCCTTGGTCACATGACGTCTCATCTTTTCCAACATCGGATTACTGATATGTTGCAGTGCAATGTCCATATACTTGCACACATTCGGATGTTCACGCATCACCCGGAACAGGTCGGTAGGAAAATGAGCCGGATACGCATAATGCAGACGAATCCAGTCCACACCCGGAATAGCAGCTATCTCCTCTATCAGTTGCGGCAGCATCTGCTTCTTATAGATATCCACGCCATAGTATGTCAGTTCCTGTGCGATAACCTGAAATTCCCTCACTCCTTGCGAAACCAAGTACCTCACTTCCTGCAAGATATCCTCCATCGGTCGTGAGATATGCTTGCCGGTAATAATAGGAATAGCGCAATACGAGCATTTACGGTCACAGCCTTCCGATATTTTCAAATAGGCATAATGCTTCGGAGTGGTCAGCGTACGTTTATGATCCAATTCATCGTGATACACTTCCCCCAAATCCTGCAACAATTCCTTCCAGTTGAACTTTCCATAGAATTTATCCACTTGCGGTATTTCTATGGCCAATTCCTTCAAGTAGCGTTCAGACAAGCAGCCCATTACATACAGTTTTTCGAGCATACCCTCCTCCTTGGCCTGTGCAAATTCCAGAATCATATTGATAGATTCCTCTTTGGCGTCGCCTATAAACCCGCACGTATTGATTACGGCAATCTCTCCTTGCGGTCTTTCAGCATCGTGCGTCACTGCATACCCCACCTCTTCCAGCTGGCGCATCAGTCGTTCCGAGTCCACCAGATTCTTAGAGCATCCCAAGGTTATGATATCGATAGTTTTCTGTTTCATTTGTTTTCCCCGAATAACGAATCTACAAATTCTTTTTTGCGGAACACCTGCATATCCTCCATGCCTTCACCCAGTCCGATATATTTCACTGGAATCTTAAACTGGTCGGATATACCGATTACCACGCCTCCCTTGGCCGTACCGTCCAGCTTGGTTACCGCCATAGCTGTCACTTCCGTAGCCAGCGTAAACTGCTTCGCCTGTTCGAAAGCATTCTGTCCTGTCGAACCGTCCAGCACCAGCAGCACTTCATTCGGAGCATCGGGCACCACTTTTTTCATCACATTCTTTATCTTGGTCAGCTCATTCATCAAGCCCACCTTATTATGAAGACGTCCGGCTGTATCAATAATCACCACGTCGGCCTGGTTCGACACGGCCGAACTCAATGTATCATAAGCCACAGAAGCAGGATCCGAACCCATTTTCTGCTTGATTACCGGCACTCCTACCCGTTCTCCCCAGATGACCAGCTGTTCCACAGCTGCCGCACGGAAGGTATCAGCCGCGCCCAGGTAGACCGATTTTCCGGCTTTTTTAAACTGGTAAGCCAGCTTGCCGATGGTAGTAGTTTTACCTACACCGTTGACTCCCACTACCAGAATTACATACGGTTTTTTAGCGATGGGTGCCTCGAAGTCGTCCACATCATTCGAGTTGTTCTCGGTAAGCAAGGCCGCAATTTCATCTCGCAAGATATGGTTCAGTTCGGTTGCATTCATGTATTTGTCAGTTGCAACACGTTTTTCTATACGCTCGATGATTCTCAGTGTGGTCTCTACACCTACATCCGAAGTAATCAGCACCTCTTCCAGATTGTCCAGTACCTCATCGTCTACTTTTGATTTTCCGGCCACGGCACGGGCTATCTTTCCGAATACACTTTCTTTGGTTTTAGACAATCCTTTATCCAAAGTCTCTTTCTTTTCTTTAGAGAAAAAACTAAAAAATCCCATATTCCAACTGTTTGTATAAATATCTTTCAGCTACAAAGATATAATAAAACCGACAAAAAATAAAAAAAACATCCTATAAAAAAGAAATCCTCCCATCGAGATTACGATAAGAGGATTCTATACGTATGCTGAATTCCTTTACAGGAACTGCAAGTATCTTATTTCTTAAAAAAGTCTTGAACTTTTTCGTTAAGAACCATTTGTTCATCAAAGATGTAAGCACCAGTTTTCGGAGACTTTACCATCTTGATAACCTTCGTATGTGCACGACCTTCTTTCGTTCCTTCGTGCAAACTTGCTACTGCTTTCTTTGCCATGGGTTATACTATTTTTTATTTAATTTCTTTGTGAACTGTTACTCTCTTCAGAATCGGATTGTATTTCTTCAATTCCAATCTCTCAGTGGTATTCTTTCTGTTCTTCGTTGTGATATAACGAGAAGTTCCCGGCATACCGCTATCCTTGTGTTCTGTACATTCCAGAATCACCTGTACTCTGTTACCTTTTGCTTTCTTTGCCATAATCAGTAATCTCCTTTACTTTTTAGCCAATAACTTTAATGCTTTTCCAATCACAATAACCTTTTGCTACCGCATCGTTCAAAGCAGCGTCCAGTCCTTTCTTGTTAATAATACGCAGGCCGTTAGCGCAAATGCTAAGGCTAATCCAACAATCTTGTTCTACATAGTAGAATTTCTTGTTAAACAAGTTCACATCAAATGTTCTTTTTGTTCTTCTCTTTGAGTGTGAAACGTTGTTGCCAATCATGGCTCTTTTTCCGGTAATTTGACAAATCTTCGACATTTCTATCTTCGTTTTTATAGTTTTTATCTGTACTTATTTCAAACAGAGCGCAAAGTAAGCACTTTTATCCTTACCAAACAAATTTTTCCCTAAAAATTCATCAAAACTGCCCATTTTTTCTTCATTTTAGCAGTTCACAAAGCATAGACAGGGCATTTTGGATGGCTTTCTGCACATTTTCAGCTCTTCCGGCATCTCCTTCCTGCTTCCAGGTTTTGATTTCGTTTTTATTGGCAACAGCCAGCCAGATGGTTCCCACCGGTTTCTCTGGCGTACCTCCGCCGGGGCCGGCTATACCAGAAGTGGCGATGGCGCAGTCTGAATGCAGCGCTTTCATAGCCCCTTTCACCATTTCCGTTACTGTTTGTTCGCTCACGGCTCCGTAAGCATCGAGCGTAGCAGCCGACACATTCAGCAGATTCATTTTCACGTCATTCGAGTATGCTACGATACCTCCCTGAAAATAAGCCGAGCTGCCAGGCACGGACACGATACTGGCTGCCACTCCCCCTCCTGTGCAGCTTTCTGCCGTAGAAAGGGTCAACTGTCGCTTCTTTAGCAGTTCTCCTACAGTTTCTTCCCAATTCATATTTCTATCTGTTTTAAGATTCCAACCGATAACACTCTCCACTCCTGCACCCTCATACCCTCTCCGGGTCTTCTCCGCACCAACTCCGGGCCTAGTCCGAGCCATAAGAGCCGGAGAAATCCCGTTTCTGATGCAGGCAAGATACCAGGTATACCCGAAGCGGGTAGCCGAGCGAAGTTATTTTAAGGTAACGCGAGAATAAGCAGCCGCTTCCATCGGACAGAAATCCTTATCCATATATTTAAAGTAGCCGGTAATGGCAATCATGGCAGCATTATCAGTGGTATAGCTGAACTTCGGAATAAAGATATCCCAGCCATATTTCCGGGCATGCTCGTGAAAGGCATTGCGCAGCCCGTTGTTGGCAGACACCCCTCCGGCCACAGCCACTTGCTTTATTTTATACTGTTTGGCGGCTTTGCGCAATTTATCCATCAGAATATCCACTACTGTAGCTTCCAGCGAGGCAGCCAAGTCGTTCTTATGATGTTCCACAAAATCGGGATCTTCCTTCACCCAGTCGCGCAGCGAGTACAGAAACGACGTTTTCAGTCCGCTGAAGCTGTAGTCCAGCCCCGGTATATGCGGCTTGCTGAACGTATAAGCCTTCGGGTTTCCCTGTCGCGCCAATTTATCGATGATAGGCCCACCGGGATACCCCAGCCCCATGACTTTCGAGCATTTATCGATAGCCTCGCCGGCAGCATCGTCTATGGTCTGCCCCAGAATTTCCATATCATTATAGGCTTTTACCAAAATAATCTGTGAGTTTCCGCCCGATACCAGCAGACACAGGAAGGGAAACTCCGGCTGCTTCGATTCCTCTCCTTCCACTTTAATAAAGTGTGCCAACACATGACCTGTCAGATGATTAACATCCACCATCGGTATCCCCAGCGAACGGGCAAATCCTTTGGCAAACGACACTCCCACCAGCAGCGAGCCCATCAGTCCCGGCCCTCTGGTAAAAGCCACCGCACTCAGTTCCTCCTTGGTCACACCGGCACGTTTCAATGCCTCATGCACCACCGGCACAATGTTTTGTTGATGCGCTCTGGAAGCCAGTTCCGGCACCACGCCTCCGTAAGATTCGTGTACAGCCTGGCTTGCCACCACATTCGACAGCAAATATCCATCCTTGATGATAGCTGCCGAAGTATCGTCGCAAGAAGATTCGATACCTAAAATTATTGTACTCATAGTGTTTATTTACGTTTAATCACTGCAAAAGTAGTGATAAAAGTAGGAAGGATAATGTTTTATTTTATATTTTTGTTCGCTGAATAGAAAAATTAACTGCCTATCAAAAAAATAAAAAGTATAGTACGGTGGATACTGGGTACCTTGCTTACCTTGTATATAGGCACCATTTTGCTGTTGAATATTCCTTATATTCAGCAGCAATTGTCTGTCGTAGTGTCCCGTGAGCTTTCTTCTCTCTTGTCGTCCAGCGTTTCGATAGGCCGTATCAACATGGGCTTTTTGAACCGGATTATTATCGACGACCTTCTGTTGCACGACCAGGCACAGAAAGAATTGCTCAAGGTAGCCCGCCTGTCGGCCAAGTTCGATCTCCTTCCGCTGCTGCAGGGAAAGATTTCCATCAGCAACGTACAACTGTTCGGTTTCAATATTCATCTGGAGAGACAGACGCCCGACACTCCGCCGAATTTTCAGTTTGTGCTCGACGCCTTTGCCTCGAAAGATACTGTTTCTCATTCATCAGCTCTGGATCTCCGCATCAATTCGCTGCTGATTCGACGGGGCACTGTGTCGTACGACCTGCATTCCGCACCGCTCACCCCGGGCAAGTTCAATCCCCGGCACCTGCGGCTGCAAAACATTCTGGCCAACATTTCTCTGAAAGCACTCAGCGGCGATTCTATCAATGCCGCCATCAAGCGCATGAGCTTGGAAGAGGCACATTCAGGACTGGAACTGAAGAAACTGTCGCTGAAGGTCACCGGCAATCAGCAGCAAATGCGCATTCATCATTTCGGGGTGGAGCTGCCTCAGACCAAACTGGCGATGGACACCATCCGCCTCTCTTACGACAGCCTGTCAGACTTCCGCCACTTTGCCGACAAGGTGCATTTCTCGCTCCACATGCTGCCTTCACACCTCACCCTGCAAGACATTTCAGCCTTTGTTCCAGCCTTCCGTCCATTTAAAGACAAACTTCAGGTAGAAATCTCTACCAGCGGAACAATCAATAACTTAGACTGTCCTGTCATTGCGGTTTCATCTGCTGGAAATCATTTCCGGCTCAATGGTCAGGCTTCCATCCAAAACCTGTCCAAGCCCAGTGAAGCCTTCCTCTTTGGCAGGCTGTCGCACCTGCATGCCGATAGCGAAGGACTTCAGTTCTTCATCCGCAACTTCAGCCGGAACTATCAAGGTCCGCCCCCCATCTTGCGCAACCTTCACCACCTGTCTTTCCAGGGCGATGTTTCCGGTTACTTCACCGAACTGGTTACGTTCGGACGGCTGCGTACCAATTTAGGGGAGTTGCAGACCGACCTCAAGCTCACGTCCAATAAGGAGAAAGGGCTGTTTGCCTATTCGGGCTCCATTAAGACGCACGAATGGCAGCTCGGCCAACTGCTGAACAGCCCGAAGTTGGGAAACATTACGTTCAACCTCGATGTCAACGGCCGCCACGACCAGCAGAAGAAATATCCCTCCATCTGGATGAAAGGGCATGTATCCTCCATCGATTACAGCGGATATACGTATGAAAACATCCAGATGGACGGCGAATATAATCACGGCGGATTCAATGGAAAGGTCTTGCTGGAAGACTCCAACGCCTCTGTTCGCATCGATGGTGCCTTCAACACAGCCAGCGCCACTCCTACGTTTAATCTGGTGGCCGATATCCGACAGTTCCGTCCGCATGCCCTCCGCCTCACACCGCATTATCAGGACAGCGAACTCTCGCTGCTGGTAAAGGCCGATTTTACGGGAAGCTCCATCGATGATATGAACGGGGAAATCAATATAGACAGTCTGTATTTCCTCACCCCTGAGAAGAGCTACTTCATGGATAACCTGAAGCTGGCGTCCACCTGGAAAGACGAGCATCACAAATTACTGAGCCTGCATTCCAGTTTCTTGCGCGGCAGCATCGAGGGCGATTACTCTTACCGCACCCTGCCGGTGAGCATACTGAACATTCTGAGAAACTATATCCCGTCGCTCATCCCTGCCGGCAAGCGTCGGACCCCGCTCAAGACGGAGAACAATTTCCAGTTCGATATTCACGTGTTCGACACCGAACTGCTGGCGGCCCTTACCCGCATACCCTTACGCATCTATATGCACTCCACAGTGAAGGGCTACATCAATGACCCCTTGCAACGTATGCGGATAGAAGGTTACTTCCCCCGACTCCGCTACCAGGATAAGTTTATCGAGTCGGGTGTGCTGCAATGCGATAATGCCGGTGGCAAATTCCGCACCAATGTCCGCTTCACCAATCGGAAGGCCAGCGGTGCAGCCATCAGCCTGACAGTCGACACCCAAATGGCGGGCGACAGTATCCAATCTACCCTGAACTGGGGCAACAACGGCATCGCTACCTACAGCGGACGTCTGGCGGCCAATGCTCACTTTTCCCGGGTAGAGTCCGGCCATTCCCCGCTGAAAACCACCATCCGTATTCAGCCTACACAAGCCATCCTGAACGATACCCTGTGGCAGATTCATCCGTCGCAGGTGGTCATCGATTCAGGCAAGATACACATCCACGACTTCCGGTTTAGCCACAAAGAACGGTATCTGCATATCGACGGTACTGTGTCTGCCCAGCCGCAAGACACCATCCGCCTGGATCTCAATAAAATCAATATTGGCTATGTGTTCGACATTGCCGACCTGGGGGTCAACTTCCAGGGCGAAGCCACCGGACCGGCCTATGCCAGCGGCGTACTGAAAGAACCTGTCATGTACACCGACCTGTATTTCAAGAACCTGGGGCTGAACGATGCCTTGCTGGGCGATGCGCAGATTCATGGCGAATGGCATCATCCGGTAAAGGGTATCTATCTCGACGCCTATATCAATGAAAAAAATATAGCCCATTCGCACGTTAGCGGATACATTTATCCCATCAAGCCTACCAGTGCGCTCGATTTACAGATTGAAGCCCACAACACCAATCTACAGTTTATACATTATTATATGAGCAGCATCACGCCCGAATTCCGCGGACGGGCCACCGGAAACGTCCGGCTCTATGGCAAGTTCAAGGCGCTTACCCTGCAGGGCAAGGTGGCAGGCGATGCCTCGATGAAGGTCGATGTGCTGAACACTACCTTCTCGCTGAAAGACAGCATTCTGATAGAACCTGAAGGACTGACCTTTACCAACAATCGGATTTACGACACCGAAGGGCACGAAGGCCGCATGAGCGGCATGCTCCGTTACGAGCATTTCAAGAATCTGAACTATAACTTCCATTTCAATGTCAACAATATGCTGGTAATGAACACCAAGGAGTCTCCCGACTTCCCGTTCTACGGCACCATCTATGGCACCGGCAACGCCACTATTTCGGGCACTCCCGAAACCGGTGTGCAGATTGATGTGGCCATGACCACCAACCGCAACTCTACGTTTACCTATATCAAAGACTACGTATCTTCGGCAGCCAGCAACCAGTTTATCAAGTTTGTTGACAAGACGCCGCGCCGGGCCACACAAGACACACTGCTGCTGTCTTCTGCCTACGAGCAAGAACGCAGAGAGAGTGAGGTCAAGGAAAGCGGCACCGACATCCGGCTGAATCTGCTGATAGATGCCACCCCCGATGCCAACATGAAGATTATCATGGACCCTATAGCGGGCGACTACATCAGCGGACGCGGCAGTGGCAATATACGCACCGAGTTTTATAACAAGGGCGATGTAAAGATGTTCGGCAGTTACCGCATCTCGCAAGGGGTCTATAAATTCAGCCTACAGGAGATTATCCGGAAGGATTTCTCCATCAAGAACGGAAGTACCATCACGTTCAACGGTTCTCCGCTGGATGCCACGCTGGACATCAATGCCAGCTACCTGGTCAATTCGGCCTCGCTCAACGACCTCATTGCCAACGCCAGCTCCTATGTAGACCAGACCAATGTCAAAGTAGACTGCATCATGAATCTGAACGGCCAGCTCACCTCTCCAGCCATCAAGTTGAGCCTGGAACTGCCCAACGAGCGCGACGAGGTACAGGCACTGGTGCGTAATTACATCCCTACAGACGAGCAGATGAATATGCAGATACTCTACCTGCTGAGTATCGGCAAGTTCTACACACCCGAGAATGTGGAGGTGGCGCAAAACTCCAACATGATGTCCAGCGTGCTCTCCTCTACCCTTTCCGGACAACTGAACAATGCCTTGGCGCATATCATCAACAGCAATAACTGGAACTTCGGTACCAACTTCAGCACAGGACAGAATGGCTGGACCGATATGGAATTCGAGACCATGCTCTCCGGCCAGTTGCTGAATAACCGCCTGCTGATCAACGGCAACTTTGGCTATCGGGATAATCCGCTAGCCAATACCAATTTCGTGGGCGACTTTGAAGCCGAATGGCTGGTAAATCGTTCCGGTGACATCCGTCTGAAGGCATATAACGAGACCAACGACCGCTACTATACCCGCACCAACATGACTACGCAAGGGGTAGGTATCATTTTCAAGAAAGATTTCAATAAATGGAATGAGCTGTTCTTCTGGAACCGCTGGCGGCTGAAGAGGGCTGCCAAGAAAGAGAAAGAGAAGGAGTAGTGGGGGTTTCTTTTGTTTCGCCAAAAGAAAGTAAAAGGCGTTTTTTCTTTTCTTTCTTTTTCTTTGTTTTCTTTGTTTTTCTTTGCAAAAGGGTTATTCTTTTTTCTTTTGTCTTGACACAAAAGAAAAAGAACCAAAAAAGAAAAAGTCAAGAGCTGGAGCCTGCGGGGCTACTTCATCCCCGCTATTCGCAGACGGGGCTATAACTCGCTTCGCTCAGACAGTCGCCCCTTCCCTGCGCCTAACGGGGATTCCGCTCACGCCCCTCCGGCAAGGCTCATTTCACGCAACATCGCTTCGCTCGTTACTTTTGTTTTATTGCTTCATATACCCTGCTTTACAACCTTGCTTCATCAGATTTATTCTTTCATTACTACAATTTCCTTCACAAAACTACTCCTTGCCGGAATCACAAACAACAACACAAGTACCGGATGAAATACAATTCACACCTACCAATAATAAGGATAAGTAGTAGTACAACCCTTTCATAACAAGGATGAGT
>Ed_p1__coassemble_1328_pt1 | contig 17200 bp, 10 predicted proteins | sample Ed_p1__metabat2_high_PE_035 | metagenome-assembled genome bin Ed_p1
GTTCTCGGTGTGCAGCGCCCACCACTTTACCAGGGTTTCGTAATCGGCTGCCGGATGGCCTATCTGCCAGTATATCTGCGGAATATTATAGTCTATCCAGCCGCGGCGAGCCCAGAGCAGCACGTCGGCATAGAGGTCGTCGTAATTCTGCAGGCCGCGCGTCTTGCTGCCCAGCGGATGGCTGCTCTCGTTGCGGTAGATGCCGAAAGGCGAGATGCCGAACTTCACCCAGGGCTTTATCTCTCGGATTTTCTTATGCAGCTGTTCGATGAGCAGGTTCACGTTGCTGCGGCGCCAGTCGGCCTTGCTGGTAAATCCGCCTCCGTAGCGGGCAAAGCTGGCACTGTCGGGAAATTCCACACCGGGTATGGGATAGGGATAGAAGTAATCGTCCATGTGGATGGCGTCTACGTCGTAGCGTTCCACAATGTCGCTCACCACCAGCGTGATGTGGCGGCGGCTCTCGGGCAGTCCGGGGTCGAAGTATACTTGGTTACCATAGGTGACGAACCACTCGGGATGGATGTGGTACACGTGGCTGGGGTAGAGTTCGTGCTTCAGCGAGGTCTTCACCCGGTAGGGGTTGATCCAGGCATGAAACTCCATGCCGCGCTTGTGGCACTCTTCGATCATAAACTGCATGGGGTCCCACTGGGGCGAGGGGGCTTGGCCCTGCACACCGGTGAGGTAGCGGCTCCAGGGTTCCAGGCGCGAGGCGTAGAGCGCATCGCTCTCGGGGCGCACCTGAAAGAGAATGGCGTTGATACCGGCCTGCTGCAGGGAGTTGAGCTGGCTCACCAGCATACGCTGCATCTTTTGGGCAGGCATGCCTTTAAACTGGCCGTTCACGGCCTGAATCCACGCGCCGCGAAACTCGCGCTTGGGGTGACGTACGGAAGAGGGGGTGGACACCTGTGCCAGGAGCCAGGGCATACAGAGCATCATCCACACACCGGCAAGTAATAATCTAATCTTCATAGCTGTTCTTTTTTTCATCAATATAGACGACAAAGATAAGGGATTTCTGCATTTTTCACTATCTTCGCAGTCACAAAAAATAATACATCGCACTCATGACTGAATATAATTCTATATGGATTAAAGGCGCACGCGTAAATAATCTGAAGAACATCGAGGTGGAGATTCCACGCAATAAGCTGGTGGTGATTACCGGACTGTCGGGCTCGGGGAAATCGTCGCTGGCCTTCGATACGCTGTATGCCGAAGGACAAAGACGGTATGTGGAGAGCCTCAGCAGCTATGCACGCCAATTCCTGGGACGCATGAGCAAGCCCGAATGCGACTTTATCAAGGGCATTCCGCCGGCCATCGCCATCGAGCAGAAGGTGAGCAGCCGGAATCCGCGCTCCACCGTGGGCACGTCGACCGAAATCTATGAGTACCTCAGGCTGCTGTATGCCCGGGTGGGAAGAACCTTCAGCCCGGTGAGCGGACAGGAGGTGAGGAAGCATTCGGTAGAGGACATCGTGCAGTGCATGCTGGGGCAGCCCGAGGGCACGCGCTTCACGGTACTCACGCCGCTGCTGCTGCCGCAGGGTCGCTCGCTGGAGGAGCAGATAGACAGTTACCGCAAGCAGGGATTCACGCGGCTGGAGGTGAACGGCGACACGGTGCGGATGGAGGAGTATGTGCCGCAACCGGGCGACGTGGTGTTTCTGCTGATAGACCGGCTCTCGGCTTCGGCAGCCAAGGATACGGTGAGCCGACTGACCGACTCGGCCGAAACGGCCATGTACGAGGGCGACGGGGCGTGTCTGCTGCGCTTCTACCTGCCGGACAAGAGTACGTGTCTGTATCGGTTCAGCACGAAATTCGAGGCCGACGGCATCACTTTCGAAGAGCCTACCGACCAGATGTTTTCGTTCAACTCGCCCATCGGGGCGTGTCCGGAATGCGAGGGCTTCGGACAGGTAATCGGCATCGATGAGCACTTGGTGATTCCCAACCGGGCGCTGTCGGTCTACGACGGGGCCGTGGTGTGCTGGCGGGGCGAGAAGATGGGTGAATGGAAGGATATGGTGATACGGGGGGCCGAAAAGGCGGGGTTCCCTATCTTTACGCCTTACTATGAGCTGACCGACGAGCAGCGCAGGATGCTGTGGGAGGGTACGCCCTACTTTGAGGGTATCCATACGTTCTTTAAGATGATTCAGGAGAATCAGTATAAGATTCAGTACCGGGTGATGCTGGCCAGGTATCGGGGAAAGACGCTGTGCCCCAAGTGCAGAGGCACCCGGCTGAAGCCTGAGGCGGGCTACGTGCGCGTGGGCGGACGGAGTATATCGGAACTGGTGAATCTGCCGGTGACCGACTTGCAGGTGTTCTTCCGCGAACTGAAGCTGAACGAGCACGACCGTCAGGTGGCCAAGCGCATTCTGACGGAGATTACCAACCGCCTGCAGTTTCTGGTGGATGTGGGGCTGGGCTATCTGACGCTGAACCGACTGAGCAATTCGCTATCGGGGGGCGAGAGTCAGCGTATCAACCTGGCTACTTCGCTGGGCAGCAGTCTGGTGGGTAGTCTGTATATTCTCGACGAACCGAGCATCGGGCTGCACAGCCGCGATACGGATAAGCTGATCAAGGTGCTGCGCCAATTGCAGCAACTGGGCAATACGGTGGTGGTGGTGGAGCACGACGAGGAGATTATCCGGGCGGCAGACTACATCATCGACATCGGTCCGAAGGCGGGTCGCCTGGGGGGCGAGGTGGTGTTTCAGGGGGCGCTGCAGGAGGCCATGAACGGAACGCAGCATACCGACAGCTACACGGTGCGCTACCTGCGGGGCGAAGAGACCATCGAGGTGCCGCCGCATCACCGGCCATGGAATAATTTCATCGAAATCAAGGGGGCGAGGGAGAACAACCTGAAAGGGGTGGATGTGCGCTTTCCGCTCAACGTGATGACGGTGGTAACGGGGGTGAGCGGCTCGGGTAAGAGTACGCTGGTGAGGAATGTGTTCTACCGGGCGCTGAAACGCGAGCTGGATGAATGCAGCGACCGACCGGGGGAATTTGTGTCTATCGGGGGCGATATTCAAAGTCTGCGGGGAGTGGAGTTCATCGACCAGAATCCCATCGGAAAGTCGTCGCGCAGCAATCCGGTGACGTATCTGAAGGCTTACGATGAGATTCGCAAGCTGTGGGCCGAACAGCCGCTGGCCAAGCAGATGGGCTATAAGGCGGGCTACTTCAGCTTCAACAGCGAGGGCGGACGATGCGAGGAGTGCAAGGGCGAAGGTACCATCACCGTGGAGATGCAGTTCATGGCCGACTTGGTGCTGCAGTGTGAATCGTGCCACGGCAAACGGTTCAAGGCGGATACGCTGGAGGTGAAATTCCACGATGCCAGCATTTATGATGTGCTGGAAATGACGGTGAACCAAGCCATTGAGTTCTTCACGCTGCACGGACAGAAGAAGATTGTAAAGAAGCTACAGCCGCTACAGGATGTGGGGCTGGGGTATATCAAGCTGGGGCAGTCGTCGTCTACCCTGTCGGGCGGTGAAAGCCAACGGGTGAAGCTGGCGTACTACCTGAGTCAGGAGAAGACGGATCCTACGCTCTTCATCTTCGACGAACCTACCACGGGACTTCACTTCCATGACATCAAGAAGCTGCTGGCGGCTTTCGATGCACTGATTCGGCGCGGACACAGCATCGTGATTATCGAACATAACCTGGATGTGGTGAAGTGTGCCGACCATGTCATCGACCTGGGACCCGAAGGGGGCGACCGGGGTGGCTACATCGTGGCTACCGGCACGCCGGAAGAGGTGGCACAGTGTGCGGCCAGCTACACGGGCCAGTTTCTGCAAGAGAAATTGCCTACGGCATAAAAAAAGAAAACACTGAAAGAACAAGCTGAAAAACAGCGAAAGAGAGCTGCTGAAAACGCTGAAAAGAGTGAAAACAGTGAAAGAGAACTGAAAGAACAGCTGAAAGAGAGCTGCTGAAAGAACAGCTGCTGAAAACAGTGAAAACAGTGAAAGAAAGCTGAAAGAGAGCTGCTGAAAACGCTGAAAAACAGCTGCTGAAAGAACAAGCTGAAAGAAAATAAAATCGCAGACTGGGGGAGAAGGCTTCTCTCCTGCCCCGGCCTGCGATGTATCTGCTGCACCCGCTACGAAGCGTCGATGGGGTTAGAAATAGAGTCCGAACCCTAACTTCAAACCAAATTTGTGGCGGTCTTCATTGACATTCCAATAGAAGGCAGGCTCCAGTGTCACCGTACGCGACAGGAAGAAGGCATACCCCGTCTCCATACCGAAAGAGAATTTCGTGGCATCTTCCAGACCCGTGCGCTTGCTGTAGTCGAAACGGTCTACATTGACTTCGGCGCCCACATACACGCCTATACGGCTGAAATAATAGCGGCTACCCACACCCATGGTATAGACATCGGTATCTACACCGTTGGTGTGCTCGTTCCAGCGGGCACCGCCATGAATCAGCAAGGCAAAATTATCAAGTAAGAAAGCCCCTCCCTTCAATTCGGCACCGAAGGAGAATTTATCGGCATCCGTATCATAGGCCATACCCAACCCTGTAACCGAGGGATTCACTACCCACTTACCTTTCTCAAATTGCGCCTGTGCGGCCACAGAAGCCATAATCAGACACATACATAACAAGATTTTCTTCATAACTATGATTTTTTTTAAAAACTTACTCATTAACAGCCTCCTTCGTCGCGGCGCTTCTGCTGCAGGGCTTCTTTCTTGCGCAGCACCAGCCATAATAACAGCACAATCAGATAAGACACGCCCACGGTGATGTATTTCTCTGAAGCGCTGATTTCGGTGTTGCGAGGCAGGAAATAGGCAGCGGTCAGCGACACGTATATCAGCAGAGCTACCGTAAGTCCGGTGGATTTTTTGATTTTCTTTTTCATATCGTTCTTCTTTTACAGCGTAAATGTAATCACGATGTTTTCAGTTATTTTGTTGATAATTCCACGCAAATGTACTAGTTTATCTACAAATTGCACAATTTTATCCGAGCTTTTGACTATCTTCGCCGAAAAAATGAAGGGTTCGCTTTTATGATAAACAGGTTTATAGCAGGGGTTCTTTTGATGATAGGATGGGGCTGCTGCCCCAGCCCATTGCCGGCTCAGCCCAAAAGAGAGGTGAGGGCTGCCTGGGTGACAGCGGTATACGGACTGGACTGGCCTCGCACCAAAGCGGTGACGGCAGCAGGAAGAAGAAAGCAGCAGCAGGAGTTGCTGGAAATACTGGACCGGCTGAAAGAGGCAAACTTTAATACGGTGCTCTTTCAGACACGCACGCGGGGCGATGTGCTCTACCCTTCGGCTATCGAACCCTTCAATGCCATTCTTACCGGAAAGGTGAACGGCGACCCGGGATACGACCCGCTGGCGTTTGCCATAGAAGAATGCCACAAACGGGGCATGGAGTGCCATGCGTGGATGGTGACCATTCCGCTGGGCGGACGAAAGCATGTGGCTTCGCTCGGTGCCCGATCGGTGACCCGAAAGAAACCGGCCATCTGTGCGCCTTATCATAAGGAGTATTTTCTGAATCCGGGACATCCGCAGACCAAGGAGTATCTGATGAGCCTGGTACACGAGGTGGTGAGCCGCTATGATGTAGACGGAGTGCACTTCGACTATCTGCGCTATCCGGAGCATGCACCCCGCTTTCCCGACGGATACGACTACCGGAAAAGAGCCGGAGGACGGTCGCTGGCACAGTGGAGGCGCGACAATATCTCGGACATCATGAGGCATCTCTACCGGGGGGTGAAGAAACTGAAACCGTGGGTCAAGGTGAGTACGTGTCCGGTGGGAAAATTCCGCGATACCTCGCGCTATTCTTCGCGCGGATGGAATGCGTATCACACCGTGTATCAAGATGTGCAGGGGTGGCTGGCCGAAGGCATACAAGACCAGATTTATCCGATGATGTATTTTCGAGGCAATGCGTTCTATCCGTTTGCACTGGACTGGAAGGAGCAGGCGGGCGGAAGGCATGTGATACCGGGGCTGGGCATCTATTTCCTGGATGAATCGGAAGGAAACTGGCAGCTGGATGAGGTGGAACGGCAGCTGCACTTCATACGGCAAAACGGACTGCAGGGAGAGGGGCACTACCGCGCTCAATTCCTGATGGACAACATACAGGGACTGACGGATGCCCTGGAGGAAAAGTATTACACGGCTCCTGCCCTGCAACCGACGATGCCCTGGATAGACGCTACACCACCGACGGCACCCCAACAAGCGGTAATCCGGACAACAGCCGACGGATATGGAGAGATTACCTGGCAGGCAGCTACCGATAACGACGCACGAAATGCACCGCAGTATGTGGTGTATGGGGCAGACTGCTATCCGGTGGATACAGAGAACCCGCGAAATATTTTGACACAGGGAGTGCGCCACACCCGGTATACGTATGTGCCCGAAGTGCCCTGGCAGAGGTGCCGGTACTTTGCCGTAACGGCCATAGACCGCTGCGGCAACGAATCGGCACCTGCCGAAGTGACAGGCTCTTGGTAGGGGAAGCACTACCGGCTAGGCTTACTTCTCTATGCGGTGCACTTCATCTACGCCATCGATGCTGTTGATAGCGGCTATAACCTGCTGCAACTCGCCGAAAGAATGCACCGAGAAGCTGATGGAGCAATCGGCTATCTCGTCGACAGTAGCTACGTGAAGACTGACAATGGATAAGTGCATACCATTGGTGATGCAGTCTACCAAATCGATAAGCAAATGATAACGATCCACCGCCCGAACATTGATACACACGGGGTAATGCAGATCTGGGTCTTCAGGAAAATCGACCGAAACGATGGAGTCGCCCTTCTCGGAAGCCAAACGGATGGCCGTGGCACAATCGCGCTTATGAATGGTGACGCGGCCATCGGCCTCGCGAAAGCCTATCACCTCGTTGCCTGGCAGCGGATGACACACCGGACAGCGGTTCTTGGGTATCGACTTGGCTTGCCCCAGATACGAGCGGAGAAAACGCTTGGCTTTATAGGTCTGCACGAAATCCATCCAGTCGGCACGGGGCGTACAGGCCGGATTGACTCCCACCTCTACACAGTCGCCGTGATGTAATTCGGTCTTTACCGAACAAAGTTTGCCGTTTACCTTGGCATACTGCGCATGCTGCCCCACTTCACTGTGAATCTCGAAGGCAAAATCGAGCACCGTGGCCCGCTGGGGCAAACTGACGGTTTTCCCCTTGGGAGTGAACACCGTGATGTCTTCATTGTAGAGCGAACTTACCACATTGTCCAGATACCAGCCGTCGGCCGACTGGCTGGCGGCATCTTTCAGCAACGCACGAAACTTGGCTATCCAATTGTCCCACGCACCTTCCATGCGTTCTACGGCACAGCCCAACTTGGAATTCAGCACCATGCGCTCGGAAGATATATGAATTTCTTCCCACACTCCCTGCTCGCTCAGCAAGCGGATATGGAAACTTTGATAACCGTTCTCCTTCGGTGAATCGATGAAATTGACAATGCTCTGTGGCTGCTCCTTGAAGCGGTCGGTCAGAATGGAATATATGCGTAGACAGATGCTTTTCTCGTCTTCTTCACGGGCTGCCGGATAAATCAGCCGGATGACATGCCGATAATCTAAATGCTTGAAATCGCGGCCAGTGGAATGTATCCTACGCCAGATACTGTAGGGCTGACGGTAGCGTATCTGTGTGCGCGCCTGAATGCCTTTGTCCATCAGCAGCTGCAACATCTCGCCCGTAAACAGCTCCAGCTGGGCTTTATTTTCGGCTTTATCGGCTTCGATGGCCTCTTGCAATTCCTTGTATTCCAAAGGACAACGGTATTGCAAGCTAAGGTTCTCCAGCTCGCGCCGGATACCATACAGCCCCAACCGATTGGCGAGAGGGGCATAGAAGTAGTCGGTTTCGCCGGCTATCTTCATCTGCTTGTCCGGACGCATGCTTTCCAGCGTACGCATGTTATGCAAGCGGTCGGCCAGCTTTATGAGAATGGCTCGGATATCGTAATGCAGCGATTCGAGCATCTGCTTGAAATTATCTACCTGCTTCGACGTTTCGTACTGTTTCTTCTTCTGCTTGGTCACCACACGCACCAGAAAAGCCACATCCGAACCGAAACGTGCCTTGATATCGTCTAGGGTAAAGGAGGTATCTTCTACCACATCGTGCAGAAAAGCGGCAATCACCGGATTGGCGCCCAACTGGAGCTCCTCGGCTACAATCCGCGCCACGGCCACCGGATGAATGATGTAGGGGGCACCGCTCTTGCGCTTCTGACCGGCATGGGCCTGACGGGCAAATTCAAAAGCTTGACGAATGCGAAGAGCGTCGGCAGCAGAAAGGTGGCGACATTGCATCACCGCCAATATAGATTCCAGCTGATTGTTGAGTAAAAGGTCATAGTCTTCCATAGTGATGAGCATTTAATAAAAACCAAAATTAGAAAAAAATAATCGAATCATCTTCATCTGCAGCTACATTTTTTAGGGGCTCTACGTGGATATAGGCCATGTAACGGCTCTGGGGGCTGACCGGCACCAGCGGCAGATAGCCTGAAAGGAGTTTGCCCTGGACAATCTGTGGAGGGAAGGCCGCCTGCAGGGCCGATACAGAGGCTTGCAGGGCGTGCGGAGAAGGCGATACCTCGACGGAAAAACGGCCTTTACTGCCAGGCAACAAAAAACGATGAGCCAGCTGATGGGCCACAATGCCCATATTCATGCGCAGATTCACCTCTACACAGGGAAATACAGCCGTGTGTCCGTCGGCCATACGGCACACCATCATGTCTACACCCAAATAACCGCGATACTCGGGGTAGTGCATCGGTAGCTGGACTTGCAACTGCCGGCGAATCTGTGGCAGCGAGGCTGAAGGTACTGCTGCACTGAGCAACTGTTCGATAGCAGCATCGGACATCAATACATTGCCTTGATAGGCGCCTTTTGCAGTGGTATGAAACAGGGAGTATCCGATAAAAGAGGCGTTGCCCGAACCGTCCATCCAAAATTCCATGGCAAAATCGTACACCTTATTATATATGGGCATGCCTATCAGCACCTGCTGCTCGGACAGCACTCGGCGGCACCAGCCACTTACGGAAGCGGAAAAATCGGAATAGCACCAAAGCAGCCCCTTGCCGCTACCCGACCAGGGAGCTTTGAACAAACACCGGCCCTGCCTGCTGCGCCAATAGTCCTCGCACGCTGCCAGGCTGTGAAGCAGACTACCCTGACCACAACAGCCGTCGATGCCCCGAAAAGAGTCTAAAATGGCCAAAGCTGTCTGCTTACCTGCCTGCTGCCTGTGCTTAGCTAGGACCGATAACGAAGGAAGAGCCGAAGCAGTTATCCCCTGCTTCAGCAACCACTTACGCACTGCAGGGCTCCATCCCCAGGGAAGGACATCGGGCTGTGCCACGGCGGACAGCTCGGGAGGAGTGAGCAGCTGTGCCGGCAGCGGAAATTGCTGCGACCACCGTTGCAGGTAAGACTGGTTATAGGCCGAGGCAGCCACTACACCCGCCCCCTGCTCTGCCCACCACAGAGGCAACAGTGCCAAATCTACGGCCATCTGCCGAATAAGGGCCGGAGGCATGTAGTTTTCAGAAAAGTCGGCCAGTGCCATATCGGCATCCGGATTAAAAAGATACAGTTTCATAACGCAACATCCAAACGATTATATTCACGCTGCAAAGATACACATTCTATGCATATCAAACGGAATTGAGCCGCAACAGCTCCGTAACAAATATACGGAAAAGTACCTGTACCCGCATTTGTTACGGAGCTGTTAGGGCACAGATACCTGCCTGATGCGCAGAAGATAGCCCGTCTGCCGCAAAAAAAAGCAATAAGAAAGACCGGCGAGGAGCAACTTATAGCCAAAGAATAAATAATTTGCAAACTCTACTTTGCAATTTCATAAATAAGTTCTATCTTTGTCGTCAGAAAAATGGCATAGCAAGCATGGAAGCATTTTATCGTACACACGCATACCTGGTGGAGCATACCAATGCACCGGTTCGACGCGACCTCATGGATGAGATTGACTGGAATGACCGGCTGATTGGCATCAAAGGAACCCGTGGCGTGGGAAAAACGACCTTTCTGCTGCAATACGCCAAGGAAAAATTTGGCACCGACCGTTCATGCCTTTTCATCAACATGAACAACTTTTATTTTTCCGGACACAGTCTGGTGGACTTCGCCAACGAATTTCAACGACGCGGAGGTAAGGTGCTGCTGATAGATCAGGTGTTCAAGCATCCGGAATGGAGCAAAGAACTGCGGCTCTGCTACGACCGCTTCCCCAATCTGAAAATCGTCTTTACCGGCTCTTCGGTAATGAGACTGAAAGACGAAAATCTGGAATTGTGCGACATCGTAAAAAGCTATAACCTGCGCGGATTTTCTTTCCGGGAATTCCTTAATCTGCAAACCGGTATGAAATTTCATGCCTATCCGCTGGAAGAAATCCTGAACAATCATGAACAGATAGCCAAAGGCATCTTATCGAAAGTACGTCCGCTAGACTATTTCCAGGATTACCTGCACCATGGTTTCTATCCTTTTTTTCTGGAAAAACGCAACTTTTCAGAAAATCTGCTGAAAACCATGAACATGATGGTGGAGGTAGATATTCTTTTAATCAAACAAATTGAACTGAAATATCTTTCGAAAATAAAAAAATTATTATATTTGTTGGCAGTTGACGGGCCTAAGGCTCCCAACGTGAGCCAACTGGCGAACGATATACAAACTTCACGAGCCACGGTGATGAATTACATTAAATATCTGGCCGATGCCAGACTGATTAACATGGTTTATCCCAAAGGAGAAGAATTCCCGAAGAAACCATCGAAAATCATGATGCATAACTCCAGCTTAATGTATTCCATCTATCCGGTAAAAGTAGAAGAGCAAGATGTGCTGGAAACCTTTTTTGTAAACTCTCTGTGGAAAGACCATAAAATCAATAAGGGGGATAAGAACATCTCTTTTCTGGTAGATGAAGTAATGCCGTTCAAGATTTGCGCCGAAGGCATGAAGATAAAGAACAACCCCAACGTGACCTACGCCCTGCACAAGGCGGAAATAGGACGGGGCAATCAGATTCCTCTATGGCTTCTCGGATTTTTATATTGACTTACGTGACTTTATTAACTTAATAAATTTGATTTAGTTATGACTAAACAGAAGAAATTCATTACTTGTGATGGTAACCAAGCTGCTGCACATATCTCGTATATGTTCTCTGAAGTAGCTGCCATCTATCCTATCACCCCTTCTTCTACAATGGCAGAATATGTAGACGAATGGGCTGCCGCTGGTCGTAAAAACATCTTTGGCGAAACAGTATTGGTACAGGAAATGCAATCAGAAGCCGGTGCAGCTGGTGCCGTTCACGGTTCTCTGCAGGCTGGTGCACTGACTACTACGTACACTGCTTCTCAAGGTTTGTTGCTGATGATTCCGAATATGTACAAGATTGCCGGTGAATTCCTGCCTTGCGTATTCCACGTATCAGCCCGTACACTGGCTTCTCATGCTCTCTGTATCTTCGGTGACCACCAAGACGTAATGTCTTGCCGTCAGACTGGCTTCGCTATGCTGGCCGAAGGTTCTGTACAGGAAGTAATGGACTTGGCTGGTGTAGCTCACCTGTCTACTATCAAGAGCCGTGTGCCGTTCGTAAACTTCTTCGACGGTTTCCGTACTTCTCACGAAATTCAGAAAATCGAAATGCTGGAGAACGAAGACCTCGCTCCGCTCATCGACCAGGAAGCATTGGCTGAATTCCGCGAACGTGCCTTGAACCCGATGACTCCGGTGGCTCGCGGTATGGCTGAAAACCCTGACCACTTCTTCCAACATCGTGAATCTTGCAACAATTTCTATGAGGCAGTTCCTGCTATCGTAGAAGAATACATGAACGAAATCTCTAAGATTACCGGCCGTAAATATGGTCTGTTCGACTACTATGGTGCTGAAGACGCAGAACGCGTAATCATCGCTATGGGTTCTGTAACAGAAGCTGCTCGCGAAGCCATCGACTACTTGGTAGCTCAAGGCGAAAAGGTAGGTTTGGTAGCTGTTCACTTGTATCGTCCGTTCTCTGCTAAGCACTTCCTAGCTGCCGTTCCTAAGACTGCCAAGACTATCGCTGTACTGGACCGTACAAAAGAACCGGGTGCTAACGGTGAACCGCTGTACCTCGATGTGAAAGACTGCTTCTACGGCGTAGAAAATGCTCCGGTTATCGTAGGCGGCCGTTATGGTTTGGGTTCAAAGGATACTACTCCTGCTCAGATTTTGGCTGTGTACAAGAATTTGGCTCTGCCTACTCCGAAGAATCACTTCACTATCGGTATCGTAGACGACGTTACCTTCACTTCACTTCCGCAGGAAGAAGAAATCGCACTGGGCGGCGAAGGTATGTTCGAAGCTAAATTCTATGGTTTGGGTGCAGACGGTACGGTAGGTGCCAACAAAAACTCTGTAAAGATTATCGGTGAAAATACCGACAAGCACTGCCAGGCATATTTCTCTTATGACTCTAAGAAATCTGGTGGTTTCACTTGTTCTCACTTGCGCTTCGGTGATACTCCGATTCGCTCTACTTACTTGGTAAATACTCCGAACTTCGTAGCTTGCCACGTACAGGCTTACCTGCACATGTACGATGTAACTCGTGGTTTGCGTAAGAACGGTTCTTTCTTGCTGAACACTATCTGGGAAGGCGAAGAACTGGCCACGAACTTGCCGAACAAGGTGAAGAAATACTTCGCACAAAACAATATCACTGTTTACTATATCAACGCTACTCAGATTGCTCAGGAAATCGGTTTGGGCAACCGTACCAACACCATCCTGCAGTCTGCATTCTTCCGTATCACAGGCGTAATTCCTGTAGACTTGGCTGTAGAACAGATGAAGAAATTCATCGTGAAGTCTTACGGTAAGAAGGGTGAAGATGTGGTGAACAAGAACTACGCTGCCGTAGACCGTGGTGGTGAATACAAACAATTGGCTATCGACCCGGCATGGGCTAACCTGGAAGTGGAAGCTGCTGCTGAAAACAACGACCCGGCATTCATCAACGAAGTGGTTCGTCCGATTAACGCTCAAGACGGCGACTTGCTGCCCGTATCTGCATTCAAGGGTATCGAAGATGGTACATGGCACCAAGGTACTGCTAAGTACGAAAAACGTGGTGTAGCTGCTTTCGTTCCTGAATGGAATCCGGAAAACTGTATCCAATGTAACAAGTGTGCTTACGTTTGTCCTCACGCTGCTATCCGTCCGTTCGTACTCGATGCTGAAGAACAGAAGGGTGCTAACTTCACTCAACTGAAGGCTGTAGGTAAAGCATTCGACGGCATGACTTTCCGTATGCAGGTAGACGTTATGGACTGCTTGGGCTGCGGTAACTGTGTGGATGTATGTCCGGGTAACCCGAAGAAGGGTGGCAAGGCATTGTCTATGGTTCACCTGGAAAGCCAATTGGGTGAAGCTGCCAACTGGGAATACTGCGTAGAAAACGTGAAGACTAAACAACACTTGATTGATATCAAGGCTAACGTGAAGAATTCTCAGTTTGCTACTCCGCTGTTTGAGTTCTCTGGCGCTTGCTCTGGTTGTGGTGAAACTCCGTACGTGAAACTGATTTCTCAGTTGTTCGGCGACCGTGAAATGGTGGCTAACGCTACTGGATGTTCTTCTATCTACTCTGGTTCAGTTCCTTCTACTCCGTATACTAAGAACGAAAAGGGTCACGGTCCGGCTTGGGCTAACTCTCTGTTCGAAGACTTCTGCGAATTCGGTTTGGGTATGGAATTGGCTAATGAAAAGATGCGTGCCCGCATTGCCAAGGCTATGACAGAAGCTATCGCTGCAGAAGGTACTCCGGCTGAATACAAGGAAGTATTCCAGGCTTGGCTGGATAATTGCCTCGACGCTGACAAGACGAAGGAATTGGCTGAAAAGATTATCCCGATGGTAGAAGCTGCTGCTGACAAGTGTGCTAGCTGCAAGACTATCGCTGACTTGAAGCAATTCCTGGTAAAACGCAGCCAGTGGATTATCGGTGGTGACGGTGCTTCTTACGATATCGGTTACGGTGGTCTGGACCACGTAATTGCTTCTGGTAAGGACGTTAACATCTTGGTACTCGATACAGAGGTTTACTCTAACACAGGTGGTCAGTCTTCTAAGGCTACTCCGGTGGGTGCTATCGCTAAGTTTGCTGCTGCCGGTAAGCGCGTACGTAAGAAAGACCTCGGTCTGATGGCCACTACTTACGGTTATGTATATGTAGCTCAGATTGCTATGGGTGCTGACCAGGCTCAGACTCTGAAGGCTCTGCGTGAAGCAGAAGCTTATCCTGGACCGTCACTTATCATCGCTTACGCTCCGTGTATCAACCACGGTCTGAAAGCTGGTATGGGTAAGAGCCAGGCTGAAGAAGAAAAGGCTGTTAAGTGCGGTTACTGGCACTTGTGGCGCTACAACCCGGCTTTGGAAGCTGAAGGCAAGAATCCGTTCACACTGGATAGCAAAGAACCGGATTGGACAGGCTTCAAAGACTTCTTGAAGGGTGAAGTTCGCTACGCATCTGTAATGAAACAGTATCCTGCAGAAGCTGAACAACTGTTCGACGCAGCTGAAGAAAATGCTAAGTGGCGTTACAATAGCTACAAGCGTTTGGCTCGCGAAAATTGGGGTGCAGAAGTTGCTGAATAAGCATAAGAATACTCTATAAATACTATCTTACCCAAGTGTACGAATCTTCGTATGCTTGGGTAAGTTGTTTTAAAGGGTCAGCAAAAGAAAGCTGTAGATTAAGAAAACTCAACCTACAGAGAAAATTGTTGAAACCTACAAAAAAAATAATCGAAATCTATAGAGAAAATAGTTGAAGTCTACAGAGAAAAACAGACAAAAAATATTCAGACACTCAGGAAGCGGAAATGAATCCGTATGAATTCAAATCAGCCGACAGCAAATTACTGTCTGCACCTGGTGCCTGAATCATAAAATAAAGGGAAGGGAATTATACTATCCCCCAAAAATCAGCATACCCCATCTAACAAGAGTTCCACAGGACAATGATCGGAACCCAACACATCTGAATGAATAGATGCCCCCTTCAATCTGCCTTGCAAACTATTAGAGGCAACGAAATAATCAATACGCCAGCCCGCATTTTTCTCTCTAGCTTTAAAACGATAAGACCACCAGGAATAAGCCCCTTCTAAATCTGGATAAAAATAGCGGAAAGTATCGGTAAAACCAGCTGCCAGCAAAGTAGAAAATTTACCTCGTTCTTCATCCGTAAAACCGGCATTTTTACGGTTGGTTTTGGGGTTCTTCAAATCGATTTCGCGATGAGCCACATTTAAATCACCACAAACAATAACTGGCTTTTTCTCTTCCAACTTTTTAAGATAAAGCAAAAAATCATCTTCCCACGTCATGCGGTAATCCAACCGACGAAGGCCATCTTGCGAATTGGGCGTATAAACTGTTACCAAATAAAAGTCTTTCATCTCTAATGTAATAACACGCCCTTCATGGTCGTGTTCCTCTATACCCAAGCCATAGGCTACAGATAACGGCTGGTGGCGGGTGAAGATGGCTGTACCAGAATAGCCTTTCTTTTCAGCGTAATTCCAATAAGATTGATATCCTTCAAAAGACAAATCCAACTGACCAGCCTGCATTTTAGTTTCCTGCAGACAGAAAAAATCAGCATCCAGCCGATGAAAGATGTCAGCAAAACCCTTGTCGGCACAAGCGCGCAGACCATTCACATTCCAAGATATAAATTTCAACATCCGTCTTGATTTTAAAAAAATTATTCATTCTCAGGGCAAGAGTTCTTGAATGGAACACCCAGACCAAAACTCGCGTGTGGAATCTACCAACGAACTGCCCATATATAGCAGAAACAATACCGCAATTATAATCATCAGTAAACTTACCCACGCATTATATTTTTCTTGCTTGAATTCTACAGATACCATAAGAGCCTCCTATTTAAAAAAATTGTTACTGCAAATATAAAGCGCTAACATTACTATTCGTTTACCAGAACGTTACAAGAGCAATGCAATACACTTCAGTTTTTAAATATACAAAAAAAGGAACATATACACGTTCCTTTTTTATTTTAATTAATGATTTAATGAATCAAGGTATCCACCAATGCTTCGGGCGACAAAAGTTTCTGTTCGCCAGTATCCATATTTTTCAGTGTCACTTTACCTTCATTCAGTTCATTTTCGCCAACCAAAGCCACAAAAGGAATACCTTTGGCATTGGCATAACTCATCTGTTTCTTCATTTTACTGGAGTCGGGGAAAATTTCTGCACGTATGCCTGCCTCTCTGACACGAGCCAATACTTGCAGAGAAAAAGCAGCTTCTCGCTCACCAAAATTAATAAAGAGAAGTTGAGTTCCATTGACAGCTTCTTTCGGATAAAGATCGAGTTGGTTAAGCACATCGAAAATACGGTCTGCACCAAACGAAATCCCTACTCCTGATACGCCCGACATACCAAACACACCTGTCAGATTGTCGTAACGTCCGCCACCGGTAATACTTCCAATCTGCACATCGAGAGCCTTCACCTCGAAGATGGCACCGGTGTAATAATTCAGACCGCGTGCCAATGTCAAATCCAATTCGATTTCATTCTTCAAACCCAGACTAGTCAGCGTGGTAAGGATGAATTCACTCTCCTCTACTCCTTTCATACCCGTATCACTACCAGCCAATACTTCTTTCAAGATGGCCAGTTTCTCTTCATTGCTGCCACTAAGCAAGATAATAGGCTGCAGTTTTTCAATGGCTTCCTCACTGATGCCTTTCGAACGAAGTTCTTGATTGACGTTATCCAAACCGATTTTATCCAACTTATCAATAGCCACCGTAATATCTACGATTTTATCTGCTTCTCCAATAATTTCGGCAATACCGGTCAGGATTTTACGGTTATTGATTTTGATGCATACACGTATGCCAAACCGGCTGAAAACGGTATCTACTATTTGCATCAGTTCCACCTCATTCAGCAGCGAATCACTACCTACCACATCGGCATCGCATTGATAAAACTCACGATAGCGGCCTTTCTGAGGTCGGTCTGCACGCCAAACGGGCTGAATCT
>Ed_p1__coassemble_1871_pt1 | contig 10893 bp, 10 predicted proteins | sample Ed_p1__metabat2_high_PE_035 | metagenome-assembled genome bin Ed_p1
TCACCGCTGCTGCTATCACCGCTGTTGCTGTTGCCGCCGCTGTTACTGCTGCGGAAAATAGGGAAACAAAAGTCCTGTAATACCCAAACGAGTCGATTCGGTTTTTTTATTATACTGAAACCGGCTCGTTTTTTTTTTCTGCACGATTCCTCCTTCCGTATTGCTCTGTCGGCTGAGGCCCGTCTCTATATAGCCTGCCACTCCGCCGTGCAGTCATGCACCGTCCTGCCATATCCTTTTGCCGCTGGTGAATCCCCTTTGCTGTTCCTGAATCCTCTCTTGCATGGGTGAATCCTCCTCGCTGTTTTCTGAATCCTCCTTGCCGCTGACCCTGATATTTCCGTGTTCTCACACTTCGTTTTTTGTCATAACCGTATTGCCTTTTTGAGCTGCGTGATTGGTATTTCTCTTTATCGATGATGATGCAAAGGTACGGCAGCCGTCTGCAAAAACAAAATTCTATACCCCGCCAAGCTGTTAAAATCTGTAAAAATCTAACGACTATTTTCTACGAGGCTTTCTTACAGGATGTTATGCGCACAGGGCAGGGGAGGTGAGAAGAGTCTAGCACCGCCCTATAGGTCACACTATGCTTTCTGTGGCGAATAATATAATTTTCGTAGCCCGAAAGCTATCCTTTGTGCCAAACGCAGGATTCGGGCCTGGATGAGGTACTTGCACTTCGCAATAGTCAAGCTGTGGGGGAGACAGGCGGCGCCATGCATTTGTATATGTAAGGATAATTCATATGTTAAGGTGGTTTTTGGCAAAACTATCTATCATCAGAAAGTTTTTCAATTTCGGTGACGATAGTGACAATAGTGACGATAATGACAATAAAAATGGAGCTATCCCTTCCATCCGCCTCTCTCTATTTAGAGATTACTATATATATAAATATATATATATATATATTTATATATATAGTAAAATTTGTATACAGTATTTTGTTTAAGGGGTGGGGTGCCATTTTTATTGTCATTATCGTCACTATCGTCACTACTGTCACTGCAGGAGGGTGGAGTAGCAAGATGAGGCTATTTGTGCTAATTGTAAAGAAGTTGTCAGAAGAAACAAGTGCAGAATACACGCACACACACCTTGCGTGCCTGTTTCTCCTTTTCCGGAGAGAGTAGGGCGGATAAAGAACAAAAGGAGGCTGTGCAACGGGCAGAGAACGAGCGGTTTAGCTGATTTATCCGCAAAAAACTCCAATCTTTCTGCAAAATCTTGCTGCCAGAGGGTGCATATATGCGGATTATTTTGTAACTTTATACCCATATCGATGATGCGTGATTAAACTATTGAGGTATCAAGACGGCAGCCTACAGCACGATTTAGAAAGACCCTATATCCGGGAAGGAATCGCACAACTGAAATCCCTCTGCCCCTCACCCCGATAATCATCAAGGCGAAGGAGAGAGGGAATTGACGCACAATTAATATGAGTAAGAGAGAATTAGATGCAATGCGTCTGGATGAGCAGCTCGGGAAATTCTGCACCATACATGGCGAAGGTGATGAAGAAGGTTACGGTACTGAACAACCACAGTAGAATCAGTGTGAGTTTCAAGCCGAACGGCATGCGCTGCCATTTGAACAGCGGCCGGAACACGGAATACACGATGCCCAGCAGCGGAATGCCCAGCATCAAGGTCAGGGCTATGTACATCACGATGGCAGTCATAGGTGCATCGGGTAAGGTGAAATGAGCCAAAGGAAACAGGCCTAAAAAAGCTTCTACTCCGGAAAACAGTACCAACATGGCGGCAAACAGCAAAACCAGCAGAACGATGGCTGCCGCAAACAGCAGCGGGCTACAAAATACACCCAGCATTACCAGCCCTATCTTTAATATCCAGCCGATTACGGTGACAATCATCGAGTTGATTTCGCTCAAGGCAGAGCGGATTTTGCCGGATTCAGCATAACCTTTCCCTTTACCGCCATGTTCGGCTCTGTCGAATCCGTCGGTCACCGTTTTGCCGATATTTTCCACCGTCACCTCCTCGCCGCGCATGCTGAGCCGTTCGGCTGCCGTTTGGGCTTCGGGCACCACTATCCAGCAGACAATGTAGACGGGTACCATAAAGCCCACCCCACATAGCATGAGAATAATCAGTGCCAGACGCAGCACGGTGACGTCCCAGCCGAAGTACGCGGCGATACCTCCGGCCACCCCACCCAGCATCTTGTCGTCGGGATTGCGGTAAAAACGACGGGGCACTTTCCGGGTTTCCGCACCTGCCGATGCATCTTTGCCAGTGGCATCGGCATCTGCCGATGTCTCGCAGCTGTTGTCTTCCTCTTCCATCTCTTCGGGATTACCCATGCGGGTGATGACTTCCTCCACGTCGGCCAGGGTGATGACTTGCAGTCCGCCGGTCAGTTTTTCTGCAAACAGTTCCGAGATGCGGCGTTCAATGTCATCTACGATTTCGTCTGCCCCTTCCATCTTTTTGAAATGCAGTTTCAAGTTGCACAGGTAATTATCCAGCAGTCGATAAGCGTCTTCATCGATAGTAAATACCGTGCCTCCTAAATTTACGGTTAATGTCTTTTTCATGATGCGTTTTTTTTATTTATAATGTATATCTGAGTACGAATGATAAGTTTGTTTCTTAAGAATGGAAATCTGCAAAGAAATCCGGAAATATCCAATCTAGAGAAGGGGTAGTTTGCGCTGAGAGAGATGGCTCACCGTTTCTGTCAGTTCGCTCCACAGCCCCTCCAGTTCCACCAGAAAAGCTTCCCCCTTTTCGGTCAGCCGGTAATACTTGCGTGGTGGGCCCTGGGTGGATTCTATCCATTCGTAACTCAGCAAATCTCCGTTCTTTAGCCGGGTGAGTAGGGGATACAATGTGCCTTCCACCACAATGAGTTTCGCCTCTTTCAGCTTCTGGATAATATCCGAAGCATAGGCAGGCTCCTTGTGCAACAATAGTAGGATGCAATATTCCAGCATTCCTTTACGCATCTGCGATTTTACATTATCTACATTCATTTTCCTTGGTTATTTTGTATGGCACAAATATATGCAATATTGCAGTACTATGTATTACAAAGTACCTTATTTTAATATATTTTTAGAAACAATACGGTCGTGAATGTAGAAATCCCGGAAAAATGAAAAGTAACCGACGGCCAAAGGCAGATGCCTCGGAAAAACGGTGACAATGGTGACGATAGTGACGATAGTGACAATAATTCTCGCCTCTTAAGCGTTACTTTATGTTTATAAATCAGAAATCAAAGACTCATTTGTGTGTATCCACTGACTTTTTTGCGAAAAAATGCCTACCTTTGCTGTGCATTAATAGTTTACGAAAAATAGAACAAAGATATGAAATTTTTAGGAATAATTCCGGCAAGATATGCCTCTACACGCTTTCCGGCCAAACCGTTGGCCATGCTCGGAGGCAAAACGGTGATTCAGCGAGTATATGAACAAGTATCGGGCGTGATGGACGATGCTTATGTGGCTACCGACGACGAGCGCATAGAAGCGGCCGTAAAGGCATTCGGCGGAAAGGTGGTGATGACCTCGGTACACCATAAAAGCGGCACAGACCGTTGTTATGAGGCCATGACCCGCATAGGAGGACAGTTCGACGTAGTGGTGAATATTCAGGGGGATGAACCCTTCATTCAGCCCTCGCAGCTGCATAGCATACAGGCGTGTTTTCAGGATCCCGCTACGCAGATAGCCACGCTGGTGAAGCCCTTCACTCCGCAAGACGGGCTGCAGGCGCTGCAGAACCCCAATTCGCCCAAGGTAGTGCTTGATAAAAATCGCAATGCCCTGTATTTCAGTCGCTCGGTAATTCCCTATTTGCGAGGTGTAGACTCTGCTGAATGGCTCAGCCGGCACACTTATTATAAGCACATCGGACTGTATGCCTACCGTACCGAAGTGCTGAAAGAAATTACAGCCTTGCCGCAATCATCGCTGGAGCTGGCAGAGTCGTTGGAACAGCTGCGTTGGCTGGAAAACGGCTACGTCATCAAGGCAGGCATCACGGAAGTAGAAACTATCGGCATCGATACGCCGCAAGATCTGCAGCGTGCCGAGGAATTTCTGAAACAGCTATGATAGACCGTACCATTCAGCCGCCTATCTGTCAGCCGGAGCAGCTGGCAGTGCCGGAGCCCGAAGTGAGGGTGCTGCCCAATGGGGTGAAACTTTATTTGCTGCATGCAGGCGATAACGAAGTAGTGCGTTTGGATTTGCTCTTTGGCGGCGGACGTTGGCAGCAAGATTGTGTGCTGCAAGCACTTTTCACGAATCGCATGCTGCGCGAGGGTACGCAACGGTTTTCTGCCGCGCAGATAGCTGAAAAACTGGATTATTACGGGGCGTGGTTGGAACTGTCGAACGCTTCAGAGCATTCGTACGTTACACTCTACTCGCTCACCAAATACCTGCCGCAGACGCTGGAGGTGCTGGAGTCGATGATTAAGGAAGCCACGTTTCCAGAGAAGGAACTGACCACCATACTAGAGAACAATATCCAGCAGTACAAGGTGAATTGTTCGAAGGTGGATTTTCTGTCGCACCGCGGACTGGTACAGGCGCTTTACGGCGGAGAGCATCCGTGTGGCAGGCTGGTACAGGAGGAGGATTACCGCCGCATCACGCCTGCCTTGCTGGGCGATTATTACCGCCGTTTTTATCATGCCCGTAACTGCACGATATACCTCTCCGGACAGATTACTCCCGAGGTGTTGCGCCGTGTGACGGATGCCTTTGGCGTGGATTCCTTCGGGCAAGACGACAGACTGCCGGTGAAGCGCACCTTTCGGCCCGAGACAGCTGCTGCGAAGCGTATCTTTACTCCGCGACCCGATGCCTTGCAAAGCGCCGTAAGGCTGGGTATGTTGTCGCTTTCGCGCCAGCATCCCGATTACTTGCGTGTAAGGGTGCTCAACACCTTGCTGGGAGGTTATTTCGGTAGCCGCCTTATGTCGAACATCCGTGAAGATAAAGGATATACCTATGGTATCTCATCGTCTATCGTGCCTTATCCCGACCATGGTATGTTTGTGATTTCATCGGAGACGGCCAACGAGTATGTGGAGCCGCTCATTCGCGAGGTGTATCATGAGATAGATCGCCTGCAAAACGAGGTGCCGGCGGCCGAAGAACTGCAGATGGTACAGAATTATATGTTGGGAGAGATGTGCCGCAGCTATGAGTCGGCTTTCTCGCTAGCCGATGCCTGGATACATGTGCAGGTGTCGGGGCTCACATCGAGCTATTTTGAAGATGCTTTGCAGGCAGTGAAAAACATCACGCCGCAAGACATACGCGACCTGGCTGGCCGCTACCTGGACAAGGAAGCGCTGAAAGAGTCGGTGGCGGGTGTTAATGTATAAGAAATAAAACAGAAGTAATTGTATAAATAGGTAAACAGAAGTAAGAATGAAGCATATCTATCTGGTGGCGGCTTTCTGTTGTCTGACGCAAGGGCAGGCCGTGGTTCAGCAGAATGGCAGGGGAATCTTCGGTAAGCTGAAGGCTCCGGCTGAAATAAAAATCGGTACATATACATTTAAAGACGGCAGTGTGTATACGGGCGAGATTAAAGGACGAAAGCCTAACGGCAAGGGAAAAACCTCGTTTCAGAACGGTAATGTATATGAAGGTGAATATGTAAAAGGACGTAGGCAGGGGCATGGAATCTTTACCTTTGCCGATGGCGAACGCTACGAGGGCGACTGGTATCAAGATCAGCAGCATGGTAGGGGTGTGTTCTATTTCTTAAATAACAATCGCTACGATGGCATGTGGTTTCAGGATTATCAGCACGGCAAGGGGGTGATGTATTATTACACCGGCGATGTGTACGAAGGTGAGTGGGTGAACGACAAACGTCAAGGACAGGGCTCGTATACCTGGAAGAACGGCTCGAAGTATATAGGCGGCTGGATGGCCGACCGGAAAGAGGGCGAGGGTACCATGGTGTGGAACGATGGCTCTAAATACGACGGACAGTGGAAAGCCGATATGCGCCAGGGAAAAGGTACTTTTGAGTTTACCAATGGAGATAAGTATGTGGGCGACTGGCTGAATGATATGCAGCATGGGCAGGGTACCTACTTCTTTCAGAATGGCGACCGCTACGAGGGCAGTTACCTGGATGGCGAACGCACGGGCGAAGGGGTGTATTACCATGCCAACGGCGATAAGTATGTGGGAACCTTCAAGGATGGCGCCCAAGATGGTAAGGGTACTTTTACCTGGGTGAACGGAGCCGTGTACGAGGGCGAATGGAAGGATAACCAACGCAACGGTTATGGTACCTACCGATGGGGCATCGGCGACTCGTACGAGGGCGAGTGGAAGGACAATAAATTCAATGGTCAAGGTACATTAATTCAGACGGACGGCACCCGGTATACAGGTCAGTTTGTAAATGGACGTGAAGAAGGCCAGGGGGTGTATGAAGATAAGCAGGGAAACCGTTTTGAGGGGACTTTCAAAGCCGGTAAAAAAGACGGTACGTTCGTGGAAAAAGATAAAGAAGGGCGTATTATCCGGCGGGGAACCTATAAAATGGGACGTATCGTAAATTAAATTATTATGCGAATCAGGAGTTAAAGGAGTTATCGCTTCGCTGGGAGTTAAAGGAGTTAAGCCGGATGCACCGCAAAGATTTGATATACGCTCCTTGTATTCGGATAGCATTTAGTAAGTCATTTGGCTTAACTCCTGAACGGAGCGAAGCGGAGTGGTAACTTCTTTAACTTCTTAACTCCTGATTGGCATTATTTGTAATTTATCCCGTCTGGAGGTTGCTTGTTTCGTTAATATTTTGTAACTTCGCCGCGTCAAATGTAAAAAAAATAAATGAGATGATAGCTAAATTTTCTAACTGGTATTTCACAAAGAAATCACTCCCGCATTGGGGTATTCTTATTCTGGACTGTGTGATTGTGGGATTCTCTGTTTTGTTGGGAGAATTCTTTGAAGCGAATCAAGTAATTTATTTACATCATTTGCCTGCTGTTCTGGCAGGGATGCTGATTACGGTTTTACTCTTCTGCTTGTCTTTTAGAATCTTTCATACCTATACCGGCATTGTGCGTTATTCTACCTTTGTCGACTTGCAGCGAGTGGCATTGGCTGTACTGGTGGGTTCGTTGCTCACTTGGGTAGTGTCTGCCTTGCTTTCTTCGGTCGAAGCTATCGACATGCCCAGCTTCTTAGGGGTGTGTATCCTCTTTGTTATGGCCACACTGCTGATGTGGCTGGAGCGCGTTACTGTGAAGCGCCTGTTCGACAGTTTCCGGATAGATGATGCCGCGCCGGTGGCTATCTACGGAACCAAGGCCGGCGGTATCAGTCTGGCCAAGAGTTTGACCGGTACGGATGAAAAACGTTACCGACTGGTGGCTTTCATCAGTGATTCACCCGATATGAAGGGCACTTATCTTATGGGTAAGAAGGTGTTTATGAACGGCGAGGGCATTGCCGAACGCATGCGCGAAATGGGAGTGCGTATCTTATTGGTATCGCCTCTGAAGAGCGAACTCTTCCGTAATAATCAAGCCATGATAGACGAATTCATTGCAGCTGGCATCACGCTAAAGATGCTGGCAGCCGCACAAGAGTGGGATGGTAAGTCTAAACTGACGCATCAGCATCTGCACGAGGTGGAAATCGAAGACTTGCTGCCTCGCGAAAAGATAGAAGTAGATATGGATGCCATCGCCAAGCAACTGCGTGGAAAGAAGGTGCTCATCACTGGAGCGGCAGGTTCTATCGGTAGTGAAATGGTGCGGCAGGTAGCCCTCTTCCAGCCGGCTTCGCTGATATTAATCGACCAGGCCGAAACGCCCATGCACGACATTCGTCTGATGATGCTTCGGCAATTCTCGGATATTCAGTGCGAAACCATCGTCAGCAGCATCACGAATCAAGAGCATATGGAGAAGATTTTTGCAGCTTCCTGTCCTGATTATGTATTTCATGCCGCCGCCTATAAGCATGTGCCTATGATGGAAGATAATCCCGGCATTGCGGTGCAGAATAATATCATGGGGACGCGCGTCATAGCCGATTTGGCCGTGAAATACGGTACTAAGAAATTTGTGATGATTTCTACCGATAAGGCTGTGAATCCCACCAACGTAATGGGTTGCTCGAAGCGTATCTGCGAAATCTATTGCCAGTCGCTGAATAAAGCCATCCAAGAGGGTAAGGTAAAGGGCGTGACCCAGTTTGTTACCACCCGATTCGGCAATGTATTGGGCTCTAATGGTTCGGTAATTCCTATCTTTAAGGAACAAATCAAGAAGGGAGGTCCTATCACGGTGACACATCCCGATATCATCCGATTCTTTATGTTGATACCCGAGGCCTGTAAGTTGGTGCTGGAGGCAGGTGCTATGGGCCACGGCGGAGAAATCTTTGTGTTTGATATGGGCGCACCGGTTAAAATAGTAGATTTGGCCAAGCGCATGATTCAATTGTCTGGAGCGCACAATGTGGAAATCAAATTCTCTGGTCTGCGCGAGGGCGAGAAGCTCTACGAAGAGGTGCTCAACGATGCCGAGAAAACCAAACCTACGGTACATCCCAAAATTATGGTGGCCAGTGTGCGTGAGTACGATTATGAAGTAGCTTGCCGCAACGAACAGCGTCTGCTGGATGCGTCGCATTCATTCGACGATATGGCCATTGTGAAGATAATGAAAGAGATTGTACCGGAATATAAGAGCCAACACTCCAAGTATCAGACATTGGATGCAGTCCGCTAACTTACAGTTTGTTTGGATATATGAGAAAAGTAGCATTAATAACCGGTATCACAGGGCAAGACGGCTCTTACCTGGCCGAGTTTTTGATAGAGAAGGGATATGAAGTGCATGGTATCATGCGCCGTTCGTCGTCGTTTAATACAGGAAGAATCGAACATCTCTATCTCGACGAGTGGGTGAGGGATATGAAGAAAAGCCGGTTAGTGAATCTGCATTGGGGCGATATGACCGACAGCAGTTCGTTGATTCGTATCATCATGGAATTACGTCCGGCAGAAATCTATAACCTCGCAGCACAAAGCCATGTGAAGGTATCGTTCGATGTGCCGGAGTATACAGCCGAGGCTGATGCCGTGGGTACGCTGCGGCTGCTCGAAGCAGTGCGCATTTGCGGATTGGAAAAGGAATGCCGTATCTACCAAGCTTCTACTTCCGAACTGTTTGGCAAGGTGCAAGAGGTGCCGCAGAAGGAAACGACTCCGTTCTACCCGCGCTCTCCGTATGGCGTGGCCAAGCAGTATGGCTTTTGGATTACCAAGAATTACCGCGAGAGTTATGGCATGTTTGCCGTAAACGGTATTCTCTTCAATCACGAAAGCGAGCGCCGGGGCGAAACGTTTGTTACCCGCAAGATTACCTTGGCTGCTGCACGCATCAAACAAGGGTATCAGGATAAACTCTATTTGGGGAATCTCGATGCACAGCGCGATTGGGGCTATGCTAAAGATTACGTAGAATGTATGTGGCTGATGCTTCAGCATTCCACGCCCGAAGATTTTGTCATTGCCACCGGCGAGATGCATTCGGTGCGCGAATTTACTACGCTGGCATTTGCTCACTTGGGCATCGACCTGGAGTGGAAAGGCACCGGGGTAGATGAGCAGGGCATCGATCGTGCCACCGGACGGGTGCTGGTAGAGGTAGACCCGAAGTATTTCCGTCCGTGCGAGGTGGAGCAGTTGCTGGGCGACCCTACCAAGGCGCGCACACTGCTGGGCTGGAACCCCACGAAGACTCCTTTTACACAGCTGGTGAAGCTCATGGTGGAGCATGATATGAAGTTTGTAAAGAAGATACATTTGAAAGCAGAAGTATGATGAAGCTGGATAGTAAGATATATGTGGCCGGACACCGCGGAATGGTGGGTTCGGCCATTGTGCGTGAATTGAAGCGCCAGGGATATACGAATATCGTGACGCGCACACACGATGAACTGGATCTCACCCGGCAGGAGGCCGTGGAGCGTTTCTTTGCTGAAGAACGTCCGGAGTATGTATTTCTGGCCGCAGCCAAGGTAGGAGGCATTATGGCCAATCAGTCGGCACTGGCCGATTTTATGTACGAGAACATGGTGCTGGAGATGAACGTGATTCATGCTGCCTGGAAGAACGGTTGCCGGAAGCTGGAGTTCTTGGGGTCGTCGTGCATTTACCCCAAACTGGCACCGCAGCCCATGCAGGAGAATTGCCTGCTTACTTCTGCCCTGGAGCCTACCAACGAGGCGTATGCACTGGCCAAAATCAGCGGACTGAAGTATTGCGAATACCTCAACCGTCAGTATGGTACGGATTACATCTCGGTGATGCCTACCAATCTCTACGGACCCAACGATAATTATCACCCCACACGCAGCCACGTGTTGCCGGCACTGATTCGGCGCTTTCACGAGGCCAAGGTGGCCGGACTGAAAGAAGTGACTTGCTGGGGCGACGGAAGTCCGTATCGCGAATTTCTGTATGTAGACGACTTGGCCAACCTCTGTGTCTTTCTGATGAATCACTACAGCGGAAACGAAACGGTCAATGCAGGAACGGGGAAGGAATTGACTATCCGGGAGCTGACCGAGAAAGTGGCTCGTGCAGTGGGGTATGAGGGAGCTATCCTTTGGGATACTACCAAACCGAATGGCACACCGCGTAAATTGCTCGACGTATCCAAAGCCACGGCACTGGGCTGGACGTATCGCACGGAGCTGGACGAAGGGATTCGCTTGGCATACCAGGATTTTCTGGCCCGATTTTCTGACTGATTTTCTGGCCCGATTTTTCTGACTGATTTTTCTGACCGAATTTCTGGCCCGATTTTCTGACCGAATTTTCTGATCGGTTTTCTGACCGAACTTCTGACCGA
>Ed_p1__coassemble_2037_pt1 | contig 9867 bp, 10 predicted proteins | sample Ed_p1__metabat2_high_PE_035 | metagenome-assembled genome bin Ed_p1
ACTCATCACCTCGACACTGCCAGTGTCGCGCTCTAGCCAGATGAGCTAACGCCCCGTTTCAGCGCCTCAAAAACTCAGTTTTTATAGCCCTTTGTTTTTTTGACGGTGCAAATATAATGCATATTTCTGAAATAATTGCTATTTTTGCGAAGAAATTTTCAAAATTATGCTGATTTTTAATACTACCTACCATGTGGAAGCCGATCAGGAGAAGTATTTTCTGATCTGGATGCAGGAAGTTTACCTGCCCGAAATAGAGAAAGACGGAAAGTTGAAGTCGCCCCGCATACTGCGCGTGCTGAGTCATCGAGAAGAAGGAAGTTCCTGCTTCTCAGTACAGTTCGAAGTGGAAGATTCTGCCACTCTACACCAGTGGCACACCCGCCAGGGCGTGCACCTCAACGAAGAATTACTGAAGATGTTTAAAGATAAGGTGGTGGGATTTCCCACGTTGATGGAGGTGTTGGTGTGATACAGCCGGTAAAAGAAAAAATTATCCTGGGCATCGACCCCGGTACCAACATCATGGGCTATGGCCTGCTGCGCGTGGCAGGCACTAAGCCCGAACTGATAGCCATGGGCGTGATAGACCTTCGCAAGTTCAAAGACCCTTATCTGAAACTGCGCCACATCCACGAGCGGGTGCTGAGCATCATAGAGAGTTTTCTGCCCGATGAGCTGGCCATCGAAGCCCCTTTCTTCGGAAAGAACGTGCAGTCTATGCTGAAATTGGGCAGGGCGCAGGGGGTGGCCATTGCCACGGCCCTCAGCCGGGATATTCCCATAGCTGAATATGCGCCGCTGAAAATCAAGATGGCCATCACCGGCAACGGACAGGCCTCGAAAGAGCAGGTGGCCGATATGCTGCAACGTATCTTGCGGTTCTCCAAGGACGATATGCCGGCCTTTATGGATGCCACCGATGCGCTGGCAGCTGCCTATTGTCATTTTCTGCAAATGGGGCGCCCCACCCTGGAAAAGGGCTATAACAGCTGGAAGGATTTCATTGCCCGTAATCCGGACAAGGTGCGCTGAGAAGAGCTGCTAGCCCCACGGACAAAAATGCACCGCGCTTACCTGAAGAAACTGCCAGACGAGATTACCCACCGCCTGGAGCTGCACCGGCGCGCCAGCTATCCTTCCAGACAGGCTTCTATATCCCGGTCGCTCAGTTCATAGTTCACCAGGTCGCCCGAAAAATACTTGTCGTACGAAGCCATATCTACCAGTCCGTGACCGGAAAGATTGAACAAGATAACCTGCTCTTCACCCGTAGCCTTGCAGCGGTTGGCCTCACGGATGGCCGCAGCGATGGCGTGGCAGGATTCCGGCGCAGGAATAATGCCTTCGACCCGGGCAAAGAGCACACCGGCATCGAACGATTCCAACTGCTGAATATCGACTGCTTCCATCAAGTTGTCCTTCAGCAGCTGCGACACGATGACCCCTGCACCGTGATAACGTAATCCGCCGGCATGGATATTGGCCGGGGCAAAAGTATGCCCTAACGAGAACATAGGAAGCAAGGGGGTGTACCCAGCCTCATCGCCGAAATCATAGCAGAACCTACCCCGGGTAAGCTTAGGGCAAGAGGCCGGCTCGGCAGCCACAAAACGGGTGCACTTACCCTCCAGGATGTTATGGCGCATAAAGGGGAAGGCCACACCGGCAAAATTAGACCCTCCGCCGAAACAAGCCACCACCACATCGGGGTATTCACCGGCCAGCGCCATCTGCTTCTCGGCCTCCAGCCCGATGACCGTCTGATGCAAGGCTACGTGGCTCATTACCGACCCCAGGGTATACTTACAGTTGGGCGTGGTGCGGGCCAGTTCGATGGCTTCGGATATGGCCGTACCCAGCGAGCCCTGATGATTGGGATGGGCCGTGAGCACATCTTTCCCGGCCCGCGTAGACATGGAAGGCGAAGGAGTGACCTGCGCACCGAAGGTCTGCATCACACTGCGGCGATAGGGCTTCTGCTCGTAACTGATTTTCACCTGGTAAACGGCCGCTTCCAGCCCGAACAGACGCGCGGCATAGGCCATCGAAGCTCCCCACTGCCCGGCTCCCGTCTCGGTGGTGACGTGCGTTACCCCCTCCTGCTTACAGTAATAGGCCTGCGGAAGGGCAGAATTCAGCTTGTGCGAACCCATGGGGCTGACGCTCTCGTTCTTAAAATAAATATGCGCCGGTGCCCAACGCCTGCTCCAGCCCATACGCACGCACCAAAGGAGTGCTGCGGTAATACTTATACATTTCGCGCACTTCTTCGGGAATCTCTATCCAGGCGTCTGTCTGGTTCAGCTCTTGCTTGCTGCACGCTTCAGAAAAGATGGGATACATATCTTCCGGAGTCAGCGGCTGCCGGGTAACCGCATTCAGCGGAGGCAACGGTTTATTCACCATATCCGCTTGTATGTTATACCAGTATCGGGGTATTTCGTCCTCGGGCAGGAGGAATCTTTTTGTCTTGTTGTTCATGGCTTCTGTAGTATTTTTATCGTTATATCCTTAAATAGATTATCAAATTGCCACACGTGGTGGCAGCAAATATATGCTTTATATTTAAATATAAAAAATGTTTTTGTGATATTTTGTTGTCAGCATGAAATTAATTCAGAAATAATTTGCATATTTGCTTCTGAAAATCTGATAAAATAGTAGTATATGAGAAAATACAGCTGGATGATAATGTGTGTGGCGACGTATATACTTAGTGCCTGCGCAGGTTCTCAGAAAGAAAGAGAGGCTTCGAGAGAAGCTTTCATGCAAGACAGTATCCGCAGAACGGAGCCTCAACGCATGCAGGTGTCCGAAACCACAGCCGAGGTTACCTTCCGCGGAAAGAAATACGAGTCGGTGGTGGTACGCAGACCCGACGACTCGCTGCCGCTGGTCACCAACAGTCAGGGCGAGAGGTTTGTGGACAACCGCATCACGCTGACCCTTACCCATAAAGGGAAGACCATCCTTCACCGGGTGTTTACCAAAGAATCGTTTGCCACACTGGTAGACGCCAAATTTATGAAATATGCCATACTCGAAGGAGTGGTGCTAGATGAGCCCTCTGACCAAGGAGTGGTCTATGCAGCCAGCGTGGGCTATCCGCAGAGCGACCTCTACGTGCCCCTGCGCATCACGGTGAGTGCCGACGGAAAAGTATCGATGGACAAGGAAGAGCTGATGGAAGACTGGCACGAGCCCGGAAAGCCTTGACGCAGCTGCCCCCACGCATACCAAGAATAAAAGGAATATTCCCGATTGTTTCCAGATTTACAGGTTAACTTCGCCGCCATGAAGATACTGATTATTGAAGATGAACAGGAGCTGAGGGATACGATTCGCACGTCGCTCCTGAAAGAAAAATTTGTAGTAGAGACCGCAGCCGACTATCCTTCGGCACTCGACAAGGTAAACGACTACGATTACGACTGCATCTTGCTGGATATCATGCTGCCCGGCGGAAGCGGACTGGATGTGCTGCGCGAACTGAAAAGGCTGCGACGCAGCGACAGTGTGCTGATTATATCGGCCAAAGATTCGCTGGACGACAAGGTAGACGGACTGGAACTGGGGGCCGACGATTATCTTACCAAACCCTTTCACCTGGCAGAACTCAATGCACGCGTAAAATCGCTGATTCGCCGCCGACAAGCGAAAGGCGACGTGAGCATAGCCATAGGAAACCTGCTGTGCTACCCCGATACGCGAACGGTAACGGTGAACGGACAAGCGCTGCAGCTGAACCGGAAAGAATTCGACCTGCTCTACCATTTTATAGTGAACCCCAACCGGGTAATCAATAAGATGAGCCTGGCAGAATCGGTATGGGGCGACCATATAGACCAGGCAGATTCGATGGACTTCATCTACTCGCAAGTAAAGAATCTGCGCAAAAAGCTAAAACAAGCCGAAGCATCGGTAGAACTGAAGGCCGTCTACGGATTTGGCTATAAACTGACAGCTTTATGAAACTGCTGCATTACACATACCGACAGCTCTCGCTGCTGCTGATGGCATTGATGGCAGTATGGGGAGTGCTGTTCTACTATGCCATCGTAGATGAAGTGCTCGACGAAACAGACGACACGCTGGAGAATTATAGCGACATTCTGATAAACAGTGTGCTCTACGACCCCTCCCTGCTCCATTCGCAAGGGTCGCTGATGTCGCCTTACACCTTTCGCCCCATCTCTGAGGAAGAAGGACAAAACTACCGCACCGTGTTCTACGACTCTACCGTATATATAGAAATAGAAGATGAAGACGAACCGGTGCGGGTGATGCGCACCGCCTTCAGAATGCCCGACGGACAATACTACGAACTGACCCTGATGATTTCTGTACTGGAGCGCGAAGACATGATGGAGGCCGTATTGGGCTATGTGGCAGCACTATTCATACTGTTTCTGGCCGCTACCTCCATCGGTATCCCACTGATTCTGCAGCGGGTATTCAGTCCGCTGCACCGACTGCTGCAATGGCTCCAGCAGCTGGAACCAGACAAAGAGGTGCCGCCGCTGCAACATTCTACTGACATCCGCGAATTCCGCCAACTCAGCGAAGCGGCCATAGAAATGGGAAATCGCAGCCATAAAGCCTACGAAGAGCAAAAACAGTTTATAGAAAATGCCTCGCACGAGCTGCAGACTCCCCTGGCCATAGCAAGGGGAAAGGTGGAGCTGCTGGCCGAAAGCGAATCGCTAAACGAACAGCAGATGCAAGAACTGGATGCCATTTACACTACCCTGGGCAGAGCGGTGAAGCTGAACAAATCGCTGCTGCTGCTGTCGCGCATTGAGAACGGGCAGTACGCATCAGAAACAGAAGATATAAACGTAGACCAAATGCTGGATGAAGTCTTGCCCGACCTGCTGGATATCTATGAACATAAGCATCTGCTAGTGGAACGCCGGAAAACCGACGAGGCTTTTGTGATACACTGTAACCCTATGCTGGCACAAATGCTGCTCACCAACCTCATAAAAAATGCCTTGCTACACAGCCCGGAGAAAGGGGTAATCGGCATACTCACCTCTCATCGCTCTCTCCAACTGAGCAATAGCGGAACGGAGCCATTGGACCAGGAAAAGCTGTTTCAGCGATTCTACCATAAGGTAGAGGGAAAGAAAGACTCTACCGGACTGGGATTGGCCATCGCACGAAGCATAGCCCTTTCAGCAGGATTACAGCTGACATACAGCTGGAAAGATGGCACACATGTATTCAGCCTCGCAGGCTAAAGAACCGGCAAGGATGGTTAAACAATGTAAAAAAAGTGCGCTTTTGCCCGAATTCCCAAATCTTTCCCAATTCTCTGTCGTTATTTGTAATGTAATTCAGATGAAATTTATTCACTTTTAAAAAACAAGAACGATTATGAAAAAAGTATTGGTAGTATTCGCAGCAATTTTTGCTTGTATTCAATTCTCTATGGCAGGTGATGTAATAACCCAGGACGTGATGCAGCTGCCACTCACCGCACGTAACTTCATCAACCGGTATTTCACCAATCCGCAAGTGTCTTACATCAAGATAGAAAGTGAAATCCTTCAATCAAAGAAATATGAAGTAACCCTATCCGACCGCACGGAATTGGAATTCGACAGCAAAGGCAACTGGCTGGAAGTAGACTGCAAGAAAACGGCCGTTCCTGCCGCACTGGTGCCCAACTTTGCCAAAAAATATGTGGAGGCTAATTTCCCCGGACAAATCAATACCAAAATTGAGAACAAGCGCGGCATCGAAATAGAACTAGCCAATAACCTCTCTTTCCGCTTCAACAAGAAAGGGAAACTGGTGGAAATGGATGACTGATGCCTATTACATCGGATGATAATCCTTTGCCAATCCGCCCTCGCTGGTCTCTTTGTAGAGCGACGGAAGATCGTTGCCGGTCTCTTTCATCACCGCTACCACCTTATCGAACGACACCCGGTGACGTCCGTCGGTAAACGAAGAATACAGATTGGCATCCAGCGCACGGGCGGCTGCATAAGCATTGCGCTCGATGCAAGGAATCTGAACCAAACCGCATACAGGGTCGCACGTCATACCTAAATGATGCTCCAACCCCATCTCGGCTGCATATTCTATCTGCGACGGACTTCCTCCGAACAGCTGATTGGCTGCTGCCGATGCCATGGAACAAGCGGTACCTACTTCGGCCTGGCACCCGGCTTCGGCACCCGAAATAGAAGCATTCTGCTTCACGATGTTCCCGATAAGTCCGGCCGTGGCCAGCGCACGCAAGATACGCGTATCGGTAAACTCACGACTCTTCTGCAGGTGATAAAGCACAGCCGGCACCACACCACACGAGCCACACGTAGGAGCCGTAACGATAACCCCTCCCGAGGCATTCTCTTCGCTCACCGCCAAGGCATAGGCAAAAACCAATCCGCGGCTTTGCAGCGAAGCCTTGTAACCGCTGGCACGGATGTGATACGTGGAAGCCTTCCGGCGAAGATTCAACGGCCCCGGCAGAACGCCTTCATTGTCCAAACCACGGACGATGGAGGCTTTCATGGTTTTCCACACTTCGGCCAGATAATCCCACACGTCACTGTCTTCGCATTCCTTTACATATTCCCAATAGCTGCGTCCGGTACGTTCGCACCACTGCTGTATGTCGGTAAGATGAGTCAGTTCGTACACATCCGGCGTATTGACCGAACCAAGCCCATCGTTTTCTTCTGCCAAAGCCCCGCCACCGACACTGAACACCGTCCACGGATCGATGGACGCCCCTTCGGATGTGAGCGCTTCGAACTTCATGCCATTAGGATGGAAGGGCAGGAAGATTTTAGGTTGCCACACAATTTCTACCGGAGCCACCGGCTGCAGTGTTTCCGTGATAGCCACGTTGGTCATATGTCCCTTTCCGGTGGCTGCCAAACTGCCGTAAAGAGTCACCCGAAAAGCAGCTGCTTCGGGATGCCGGCTTAAATAAATTTCGGCCGCCTTGCGCGGGCCCATAGTATGACTGCTCGAAGGCCCTGTACCGATGCGATACAATTCTTTGATTGATTTCATATATTATGAGTCTTAACTAGGTTTATAGATCTACTACTGTGATGCCGGCACCACCAAACTGTATATGTTCGTCGGCAAAATGACGCACACCAGGCACCGTATTCAGGTATTGGCGAATCAGCGTACGCAAGATACCCGTGCCCGTGCCGTGCAGAATCCTGACGCGCGACACCCCCACCAGAATGGCATCGTCGATGAAATACGTTACCGCCTGCAGGGCCTCATCTCCCCGCATACCACGCACATCGATATCCTGCTTGAAGTGCAATTTCTTTTCGTACATGGAATCTTGCGTCTGCGTACTGATAAAGGTACTCTTGGTAGACACATCAGCCTGGCGGGGCTGTGCTTGTGTGCGCTCCAGGCGGTCTGTCTTCACCGTGGTCTTAATGCTGCCAAATGCCACAACGGCATTCTTCCCGTTGATTTCGAGCACTTCGCCTACCGAAGTCTGCCCCTTTATCTTCACATGCACACCCGGCACAATGGCAGCCAGCCTTTCCGCTTCTTTGCGGGCCTCGCGTGCAGCCAGCTCCTCGGCCGACAGTCCGCCGCCGGCAGCAGCCCGGTCTTTCTTCTCTTTCTTACGGTTCTGCTTTTCTTTCAGCTTCTCCATTTTACGGGCTATCTTGTCGGCCTCCTCCATCCGCGTACGCTCTTCCATTTCTTCGCGGAAATCGGTCAATTCCTGTCTGGCCAGCTTGGTCTTCTCTTTTTCTGCCTGTGCCTCCTTAATGGAACGTATCGTATTCTCAATACGCGCATTGGCTTCCTGCATCAAGCCCTCGGCTTCCGCCTTGGCTTTCTGAAGAATCTCCTTACGGGCCCGCTGCAATTCCTCCATTTCTTTCTGATAGCGGGCAATGGTATCTTCCATCTGCTTTTCACGCTGGCGTATATTCTGACGCTTGTTCTCCCAATAACGCTTGTCGCGGACAATATCCTGCAAGTATTTATCGGCATTGATGTATTCACTGCCCACTATTTCAGAAGCATCGGCTATCACTTCTTCTGGCAAACCTATCTTACGGGCTATCTCTACAGCAAACGAGCTGCCGGGATTTCCGATTTGCAACTGGAAAAGGGCCTGCATCAGGTGGCGGTCGTAAAGCATCGCTCCATTCACCACCCCTTCATGGTCTTCGGCAAAGTGCTTCAAGTTCTGATAGTGCGTGGTAATAACCCCGAAAGTACCTTTTTCGTTAAAGCGCTTCAATACCGCCTCGGCTATGGCACCGCCAATCTGCGGCTCGGTACCTCCACCAAATTCATCAATCAAGATGAGGCTCTGCCCGCTGCAATGCTTCATCATATTCTTCATATTCGTAAGATGAGAAGAATAGGTACTGAGGTCATCTTCGATAGACTGCTCATCACCGATATCGATAAAGATACTGCTAAAAAGCCCGGCATGGCTGCATTCGTGCAGCGGAATAAGCAATCCACACTGCAACATGTATTGCAGCAATCCCACCGTCTTCAGACACACCGACTTACCCCCGGCATTCGGCCCCGAAATAAGCAAGATGCGCTGCTGCTTATTCAGCTCTATATCCAGCGGCACCACCTTCTTGCCATGCTTGGCCAGAGAAAGCTGCAACAGCGGATGCACTGCCCTGGTCCAATCCAATACCGGCTCCTTCTCCAAGGCGGGCTTCACGGCCACTGTCTGCTCGGCCAGCAAAGCCTTGGCACGGATAAAGTCTATCTCGGCCAAGAATTCATACGACAGCAGCACATCTGGAATCAGCGGCCTCAACTCGGCAGAGAATTCCATCAGGATGCGTATAATCTCGCGCCGCTCGTCGCTCTCTAATTCACGGATGCGGTTATTGGCTTCTACCACTTCGGCCGGTTCTATAAATACCGTTTTTCCGCTGGCTGACTCATCATGCACAATTCCCCTGATTTTTCGCTTCAAGGCCGGTGCCACCGGAATCACCAGTCGCCCGTCGCGCATGGTGGGGGTAACATCCTTATCCACCACCCCTTCCGACTGGGCATTGCGCAAGATGCTGTTGAGCGACCGCGAAATGCTCCCCATGGTACTGGCCAGCTCTCTGCGGATGCGGGCCAATTCGGGCGAAGCATTATCTTTTATCTTACCGTAAGGCGATAAGATACCGTTTACCTTCGTAATGAGCTGCGGAAATACGGTAATATCTCCTGCCAGGCGTTGCAGGCAAGGATACGGCGAAACGCCCTCTTCTTCCTCATCTTCCTTGGAAAGCAAAAAGCGTACGATGTCGCGAATAGTTTCCAGAGAACGCCTCAAATCGAACAACTCCTGCTCATCGAGATACATTCCCTCTACCCGTATACGCTTCAATGAGGGTCTGACATCAAAGAAATATTGAGCCGGGAATCCGTCTTCTTCTTGCAATATGCGTACAAACTCGCTCACCTGATTCAGCCACTCTTCCACTTCCTGAAAGCGGTCAGAGAATGCCATATCGGTCACTCGTTCTTCTCCCAGCGTACTTAAGCACTTGTCTTTCAGTAGCTGACGTATTTGGTCAAAGCCTATTTTCTGTTCAAGATTCTGTGGATATATCATGTATGTGCACTTAAAAAACGCACAAAATTACAATTTATTCGCGAAAAAATGCCGAAAACATTTGCATATTTAAAAAAAGTCCGTACCTTTGCAGCGCTTTAAGAGAAAAGCACGGCTGAAAGGCCGATTCTTAAGAAGTATGGAGAGGTGGCAGAGTGGTCGATTGCGGCGGTCTTGAAAACCGTTGTACTGCGAGGTACCCGGGGTTCGAATCCCTGTCTCTCCGCAATAAATGCTGAAAATCAGCAAATTGCAAAACAAACACCCAATTT
>Ed_p1__coassemble_2280_pt1 | contig 8646 bp, 8 predicted proteins | sample Ed_p1__metabat2_high_PE_035 | metagenome-assembled genome bin Ed_p1
CGGGGGTATATAGGGGATATTGTATTGGTTTTCAGTTGCTTAATGCGCATATTCTGATGGCACTCTGTGTGTCTGCTCTTACGGTATGAGGGTAATGACGGCAGGGGAAGTGATGACGGTATGATGAGTGGCTGGAGGTTATACATTTTAGGGTGAAAGGTCAGAGGGGTATGCTTCATTTTCGTTTGTCAGTTCGTCAGTTTGTCAGTTCGTCAGTTTTTATTTTCATTCGTCAGTTCGTCGGTTCGTGCTGCTTGCCGCTGGCGGGGCTATGCTTTCTGCTCTGCAAAATATATTTTTCCTGGCGGCAGAGTTATGTGTTCTTCTTATCGTGCCAGCGTATGCGAAAAAATAGCGCAGGCTCTCTGATTTCTATTTATTGTATGGATTATTTACCTGAATGGCTTGTTTTTAGCCCCTATTCTGCCTGCTTGCCTCTTTTTTGATGACCCATTTTGATGGGCTGATTTCCGACCAAGATTCACTGACGAACTGACAAACTGACGAACTGACAATTAAAAATGGAGCCTACTCTTCCTTTCGCCCTACCCTCTATTTAGAGGTTACTATATATATAAATATATATATATATATATTTATATATATAGTAAATAATCTATACATGAAAATTTACTACAATGAAAGCACCGGAGGGAGGTATACCCCCTCCATTTTCATTTGTCAGTTCGTCAGTTTGTCAGTTCGTCAGTTACCGAGGAGTGGCAGGGGGGAAATAGGGAATGCTTGTGTAGATATTTTACGCTATAAAAAAAGAAGCTTGTTTGGGGCCTCTTTTCCGTAGAAAGAGGGGGATAGAACTTGCAGAATCCCAAGTTTATTTGTATCTTTGTAACATATACCAGGAGGGAGGTTATAGAGAAAAAGTGAAGAGAATGTTTTAAAAAAGTGCCGCCAGATTTTCTCACCACACGGATTTTGTATAACTTTACACTCTCGAAAAGTAAAATTCAAGTCAACGATATGGAAAACAGAAGTTTAGTTACCATCGCCGAACATAGCAAAGAGAAAATCCTCTATATGCTGGATATGGCAAAAGAGTTTGAATCACGCCCTAACCGCCGACTGCTGGAGGGCAAAGTAGTGGCCACCCTATTTTTCGAGCCCTCTACACGCACTCGCCTCAGTTTTGAAACGGCTGCCAACCGACTGGGGGCACGCGTCATCGGGTTTACCGACCCCAAGGCTACCAGCTCTTCGAAGGGAGAAACGCTGAAAGATACCATCAAAATGGTGAGTAATTATGCCGACATCATCGTGATGAGGCATTACCTGGAAGGAGCTGCCCGCTATGCCAGCGAGGTGACCGAAGTGCCCATCGTGAATGCAGGTGATGGGGCCAATCAGCATCCGTCGCAGACCATGCTCGACCTCTACTCTATCTATAAGACGCAGGGCACGCTGGAGAATCTGAACATCTTCCTGGTGGGCGATTTGAAATACGGACGTACCGTGCACTCGCTGCTCATGGCCATGCGCCACTTTAACCCTACGTTCCACTTCATTGCTCCCGATGAGCTGAAGATGCCCGAAGAGTATAAAATCTATTGCCGCGAACATGGCATCAAGTATGTGGAGCATACCGACTTTACGGAAGAGACCATTGCCGATGCAGACATCTTGTATATGACGAGGGTGCAGCGCGAACGGTTTACCGACCTCATGGAGTATGAACGGGTGAAGAATGTGTATATCCTGCGAGGCAAGATGCTGGAGCATACACGCCCCAACCTGCGCATCCTGCATCCGCTGCCTCGCGTAAACGAGATAGCCTACGATGTAGACGACAGCCCTAAGGCTTACTACTTTCAGCAGGCTCAGAACGGACTCTATGCGCGCGAAGCCATCCTCTGCGATGTGCTGGGCATCACGCTGGATGACATACGCAAGTAGGCATGAAAGCCGGAAATAATCAGAAGAAGCTGAAATAATCAGAAGAAACTGAAATAATCAGAAGAGCCGGAAACTTAGTAAGTAGAGGCAACGTATTATTCAAGAAGTTATTATTCTTAAATCTCAATTGGTAAGATAAAGATGAGCGAAAAGAAACAAGAACTGCAGGTGGCTGCTCTGGAGAACGGCACTGTAATCGACCATATTCCCTGCGAAAAGCTGTTTACCGTGGTGTCCTTGCTGGGACTGGAACGTATGAAGAACAACATCACCATCGGCTTTAACCTGAAAAGCAAGAAGCTGGGCACCAAGGGTATCATCAAGATAGCCGACAAATTCTTCTGCGACGAGGAAATAAACCGCATTGCGGTGGTGGCTCCCAACGTGCGACTGACCATCATCCGCGACTATGAGGTGGTGGAGAAGAAGGAAGTGGTGCTGCCCCACGAACTGAAGGGGCTGGTGAAATGTGGCAACCCGAAATGTATCACCAACAATGAGCCGATGCCTACTCTCTTCCATGTGGTGGATAAGCAGCAATGCGTCATCAAGTGTCACTACTGCGAGAAGGAGCAGACGCGCGAAGAGATAGAGATTATCTGACAAGGAGCTTTTTTACGGATATGAAGGAAGACTGGAAACCCGGAACGATGATTTATCCGCTGCCCGCCGTACTGGTGAGCTGCGGAAGCACACCCGAAGAATATAACCTGATTACCGTGGCCTGGACAGGCACGCTATGCACCAATCCGCCCATGTGCTACATCTCCGTAAGGCCGGAAAGGCATTCGTACGAGATTATCAAGCGAAACATGGAATTTGTTATCAACCTTACTACCAAGGAGATGGCCAGGGCTACCGACTGGTGTGGCGTGCGCTCGGGAAGGGACTACAACAAGTTTAGCGAAATGAACCTCACCCCCGGACCGTGTACCGTAGTAAGCGCACCGCTCATAGAAGAGTCGCCGCTATGCATCGAATGCCGGGTGAAGGAAATCGTGTCGCTGGGCTCGCACCACATGTTTATAGCCGACGTGGTGAACGTAAGGGCCGACCGTCAGCACTTGAATACCGAAACCGGCAAGCTGGAACTGGCCGAAGCGCAACCGCTGGTGTATGTGCACGGAGGATATTATGAACTGGGACAGAAAATCGGCAAGTTTGGATGGTCGGTAGAAAAGAAAAAGAAATAACCACGTAGAGACTGTATAGACCGAGGATATGGACGTGAAACGACGATTAGGCTGGACGGGCTTGTGCCTATGGGGATGCCTGGCAATGTATGCACAGCAACCCACCGACTCGCTGGGGCTGCAACAGGCCGTGGGGCAGCGGCAATGGGATGTGAAGGGGCAGCTGGTGGGCGAACAGACAAAGGCGGAAACGCGGCCTGCCAAACGACCACGAGTGACGGTGAACTATGGTGTAAAGGGCGGATTTACGGCTTCGCTGTTTCTGATTCCGCACTTCAAGGTGAACGGGGTGCCCGTAGACGAGGTGCAGAATAACTATAAAATCGGATACTTCGGGGCGGCCTTTATGCGGATAAACTTCGGACGGCATTACCTGCAGCCGGAGATTTCGTACAATGTGAACCGCTGTGATATCACTTTCGATAAACCGCAGCCCGAGGGGGCGCCCGAACATTGGATGCCCGAACAGGCGTCGATTACCTCGTCGCTTCACAGCATCGACATACCCGTAATCTACGGCTATAACTTCATTGAAAGCGGACCCTACAGCCTGGGCGTATTTGCCGGGCCCAAACTGCGATGCCTGCTCACCGGGCAGAGCGAGGTGAGCTTCAATAATTTCGACCAGGATAATATCCGCGAGACGCTGCGACGATTCAACCTGAGCGCCACGTTCGGGGTGGCAGTCACCATCTCGAAGGTATTCTTCGACTTCCGCTACGACATCGGACTGCACAATATCTCGAAGCGCATAGCCTACGTGATACCGGCCCACGACGGTACCCCGCAGACACAGGAAGCGGGCAAGGGAATGCATTTTCACCGACGCGACAATGTATTGAGTTTTTCGCTGGGAATGTTTTTCTGAAATATTTTTCTGAAATATTTTTCTGAAATATTTTCTGAAATGTTTTTCTGAAAGGAAAATACGCCGTAAAGCTGACATTTATTCAAATATTTACCCTATATTTGCAGAAATACAAAGCAACCTTTCCCATGGAAAGGAAAATAGAAGACACATGTGATAACAGGCCTACAGTGCCTAATCTTAAATATAATAATTAGTGTAAACATGAAAAGAGATGATTTGATTTTCGATCTCATCGAAAAAGAACACCAAAGACAACTGAAAGGCATCGAGCTGATTGCTTCTGAAAACTTTGTCAGTGAACAGGTAATGCAGGCCATGGGCTCGTGCATGACGAATAAATATGCCGAAGGGTATCCGGGCAAACGATACTACGGAGGCTGCGAGGTGGTGGACCAAAGCGAACAGCTGGCCATAGACCGCATCAAACAGATATTTGGTGCCGAATGGGCCAACGTGCAACCACACTCTGGCGCGCAGGCCAATGCTGCCGTATTCCTGGCTGTGCTGAACCCCGGCGATAAATTCATGGGGCTGAACCTGGCACACGGCGGACACTTGTCGCACGGCTCGCTGGTAAATACCTCGGGAATCATCTACACTCCTTGCGAATATAATCTGAATCAGGAAACCGGACGCGTGGATTACGACCAAATGGAGGAAGTGGCTCTGAGAGAACAGCCGAAACTGATTATCGGCGGCGGCTCGGCCTACTCTCGTGAATGGGACTACAAGCGCATGCGCGAGATAGCCGACAAGGTGGGAGCTATCTTGATGATCGACATGGCGCATCCTGCAGGATTGATTGCTGCCGGACTGCTGGATAATCCGGTGAAATATGCACACATCGTAACCTCTACCACGCACAAGACGCTGAGAGGTCCGCGCGGTGGTATCATTCTGATGGGCAAGGATTTCCCCAACCCCTGGGGCAAGAAGACTCCGAAGGGTGAAATAAAAATGATGTCGCAACTGCTAGACTCGGCCGTGTTCCCCGGCATACAGGGCGGACCGCTAGAGCATGTAATCGCTGCCAAGGCGGTGGCTTTCAGCGAAATTCTGCAACCGGAATGGAAGGAATATGCCCTGCAGGTAAAAAAGAATGCGGCTGCACTGGCCGACGCACTCATGGCACGCGGATTTACCATCGTATCGGGCGGTACGGATAATCACTCCATGCTGGTGGATCTGCGCAGCAAGTATCCCGACCTCACGGGTAAGGTGGCTGAAAAAGCATTGGTTTCGGCAGACATCACAGTGAACAAGAATATGGTACCGTTCGACAGCCGTTCGGCTTTCCAGACTTCGGGTATCCGTCTGGGTACTCCAGCCATCACTACTCGCGGTGCCAAGGAGGACTTGATGGTGGAAATCGCTGAGATGATAGAGAAGGTGCTGTCGAACGTAGACAACGAGGCTGTCATCGCTGAAGTGCGCGCTCACGTGAACGAGCTGATGAAGAATTATCCGATTTTTGCGTATTGAAAAAATAATTAATACCTGCCCGCCACGCAGAGTGCGGAAGGGATTTTTTTACGGTGCCCTGGTGCTGATGGGAATGTCGTCCTTTATGTTTCATAAGAGGAAAGAGCCGATCTGCATCAGGGCTTTTTACGTTTTCAGACGAACTGACGAACTGACAAATGAAAAATGGGGCAAGACGAACTGATGAACTGACGAACTGACGAACTGACGAACTGACAAATGAAAATGGGGCCCCTGTGAAACGGAAGAAGGTGGAAAGAAGGGAGCGCTTTGCCCTCCTTCTCCGGAAAACAAAAAAGAAGCTGTCTATTCCTTATCTCTAAAGTAGAAATAAGAAATAAACAGCCTCACTGCCTAAAATTTTACAATCTCCCACATCCGATAAATACAGAACCATAGCCTTGTGCTATGCTGTAGGCAAAGATAGCAAACGGGGCGACAAAGCGTATAAACTACTCTTTTTTAAGACAGTCCTTCAATAAATCCGTCAATGATGTCAATTTTCTCGGCCTGCGGCACCTTCGGCAAGCCCGGCATACGCAAGATTTCGCCTGCTATCACTACCAGCATCTCGGCACCGTTGTTCACCACAATGTCCTTGATGTGGAATTCAAAATTATCTACGGCTCCGTAAAGCTTGGGATCGGCCGAGAAAGAATACTGCGTCTTGGCAATGCAGATAGGATAATGCGAAATACCCATCTGAGCAATGGCTTTCAGCTTGGCACGCGAAGCATTGCTATAGGTCACCATGCTGGCGCCATACAGACGGCAAGCTACTTTCTCTATCTTTTGCTCCACGGTATCGCCTTCATCATACGTAAAGCGTAAAGGCTCTGAAGGCTTGTTTTCAAGGGTTTCTACCACCAGATTGGCCAAATCTACCGCCCCTTCGCCGCCCTGGGCAAAGGCATTATTGATGGCAAAGCCCACCTGCAGTTCGTCTTCACAATGGTGTCGGATAGCCTCTACCTCTTCGTCGGTGTCGGCCGCAAAGCGGTTGAACGCCACCACCACTGTCTGTCCGAAAGAGCGAAGATTTCGCACGTGTTTGTCCAAATTGCCGAACCCTTCTTTCAATCCGTCCATGTTGGGTTCTTTGATGCTGTCCAGAGGCACTCCTCCATGCATCTTCAATCCTTGCGCCGTGGCCACGATTACGGTAAGCTTGGGCTGCAATCCGGCTTTGCGGCATTTGATATTATAGAATTTCTCGGCACCCAGGTCGGCTCCGAATCCGGCTTCGGTCACTACATAGTCGCCGAAAGTCATGGCCATCTTGGTGGCCAATATCGAGTTACAGCCGTGAGCGATATTGGCAAACGGACCGCCATGCACAAAGGCAGCTGTACCTTCGGTGGTCTGCACCAGGTTCGGATGAACCGCATCCTTCAGCAGTACGGTAATGGCACCTGCCACTCCTAAATCTTTCACGGTAAAGGGCGTACCATCGTATTGGAAGCCTAAAATAATGTTTTCCAGTCTTCTACGCAAGTCGTCGGTATCTGTAGACAGACACAGAATAGCCATCAGCTCCGAGGCGGGAGTAATGTCGAAACCCGACTGCTGCGTCACTCCATTGGTACGAGGGCCTAAGCCGGTAACCACGCTGCGCAGAGAGCGGTCGTTCACGTCGAGTACCCGCTTCCATACTACCTCTTTCAGGGCAAATCCCTCTGCCTGATGCTGATAGATATAATTATCGAGCAAAGCCGAAATCATGTTGTGGGCCGAAGTTATGGCATGAAAATCGCCTGTAAAATGCAGGTTGATTTTCTCCATAGGCAATATCTGTGCATAGCCACCTCCTGCGGCGCCGCCCTTCATGCCGAAACAGGGACCCAACGAGGGCTCGCGCAAGGCTACAATCGCTTTCTTGCCGATTTTGTTCAGCCCCAATGCCAGACCAATGGACACCGTAGTCTTACCGATACCGGCTTTGGTAGCCGTAATGGCCGTTACCAGAATCAGATTACTTTGCTTCACCTTTTCTTCGTCGATGAGGTGTTCGGGTATTTTGGCTATATAGCGCCCATAATTTTCGACTTCCTCTCTGGGGATTCCGATATTTTCTGCTACTTGCTTGATTTTCTTCAACTCGATGCTACGAGCTATTTCAATGTCGGACTTCATATTTCTATCGTTTTTTCTAGTGATTTTAATCGTTGCACATAGAGAAGCTGGGATAAAATTAAAAACAGCTTCTGATACCTTAAAGGGTGCAAAAGTACTAAAAATACACTAGAATTCATACAGAATCGCTATCTTTGCCTGTACTTAATTGACATAATACATCTGTGCACATGAAAAAACTGCTGATATCCATCTGCTGGCTGCTGGGAATGGCTACGGCTCATGCCCAAAACGAAGAGAACATAGAATGGCAGCCTGCCACCAAAAGCTTTGGGGGATTCCTGCTAGATATGACTTTGATGAATTTGCAGGCTCCTCCCCGATTTTCGGAGTATCGGTTAGAAGTGCCGGATGCCAGCAAGGATTACAGTCGGCTGTTTCGGCTGGATAACAGCACGCTGTATACGCAAAGTCTTTCAGACGGGGGAATCTTTACTGCCTCTGCATTCGGAGGCATCGGCAGTTTCGGAATGTGGGGAAGCACCCCTACCACCCTGCAAATGGGCAGTTTCCGACTGAAAAACGGCTGGCGCATCCACACGTATGGCCAATATAATAAGGAAGGCCGAAAGGTGTATAACCCCGCTGCCCTGCCCTGGGAGCGAAACGACTTCAAGGGAGCCTTTGAACTGAAATCGGCCAACGGGGCATTTGGCTTCAGGATAGAGGTGCAGCAGCAGCGATAAACAGCATGAAGACAGAAAAGCTGCTGCAATGAAAAAAGCGGGCTGCTGCAATGAAGACAGAATGCTGTAGCAATGAGCTTAGAAAGCTGTAACAATGAAAAAAGACAGGCTGCTGCAATGAAGACAGAATACTGTAGCAATGAGCTTAGAAAGCTGTAGCAATGAAGACAGAATGCTGTAGCAATGAGCATAGAAAGATGTAGCAATAGTAAGCAAATGCTGTAGCAATGGTAAAACAAATGCAGCCCAAAGCTACAGCACTGCCTAATTGCCGGAGAAGCCCTTTATCGGTCAGAAGTTCGGTCAGAAAACCGATCAGAAATTCGGTCAGAAATTCAGTCAGAAAATCGGGGCAGAAAATCAGTCAGAA
>Ed_p1__coassemble_3617_pt1 | contig 5077 bp, 5 predicted proteins | sample Ed_p1__metabat2_high_PE_035 | metagenome-assembled genome bin Ed_p1
AGTCTCGCCGTGTGGGTGGTGCTACTTTCCAGGTTCCTACAGAAATCCGTCCTGACCGCAAAGAGTCTATCTCTATGAAGAATCTGATTATCTTTGCTCGCAAACGTGGTGGTAAGTCTATGGCTGATAAGCTGGCTGCAGAAATCATGGATGCATTCAATGAGCAGGGTGGTGCTTTTAAACGTAAAGAAGATATGCACAGAATGGCTGAAGCCAACCGCGCATTCGCTCATTTCAGATTCTAATGCTTTAAGCGCAATCAATTATAGTTTAATCACTTAAGTATAAGAATATAAAATGGCAAAGCAGGATTTATTATTGACTCGTAATATCGGTATCATGGCTCACATCGATGCTGGTAAGACAACAACTTCTGAGCGTATCTTGTTCTATACAGGTCTGACTCACAAAATCGGTGAAACTCACGATGGTACTGCTACCATGGACTGGATGGCTCAGGAGCAGGAACGTGGTATTACTATTACTTCAGCTGCAACGACTACTTTCTGGAACTATGCTGGTCATAAGTATAAAATCAACTTGATTGACACTCCGGGACACGTTGACTTTACTGCTGAGGTAGAACGTTCACTTCGTGTATTGGATGGCGCTGTAGCTACTTATTGTGCAGTTGGTGGTGTAGAACCTCAGTCTGAAACAGTTTGGCGCCAAGCTGATAAATATAATGTACCCCGTATCGGTTATGTAAATAAAATGGACCGCTCTGGTGCTGACTTCTATGAAGTAGTTCGCCAGATGAAGGAAATTTTGGGTGCACATCCGTGTCCTGTTGTAATTCCTATCGGTGCTGAAGAAAACTTCAAGGGTATCGTTGACTTGATCAAGATGAAAGCTATCTTGTGGCACGACGAAACCATGGGTGCTGACTACGATGTAGAGGAAATCCCTGCAAATCTGCAGGCTGAAGCTGAAGAATGGAGAGGCAAAATGCTGGAAACAGTGGCAGAGTATGATGATGCCTTGATGGAAAAATTCTTCGATGATCCTTCTACTATCACTGAAGAAGAAATTCTTCGCGGTCTTCGCGCTGCAACGCTGAAGATGGATATCGTGCCTATGCTGTGCGGTTCTTCTTTCAAGAACAAGGGTGTACAGACTTTGCTCGACTATGTATGTGCGTTCTTGCCTTCGCCGTTGGATACTCCTAACATTATTGGTACTAATCCTTCAACCGGTGCTGAAGAAGATCGTAAGCCGTCTGAAGACGAAAAGACTTCAGCTTTGGCATTTAAGATTGCAACTGACCCGTATGTAGGTCGTTTGACTTTCTTCCGCGTTTACTCTGGTAAGGTAGAAGCTGGTTCATATATCTACAATACTCGTTCAGGTAAGAAAGAACGTGTATCTCGTTTGTTCCAGATGCACTCTAACAAGCAGAATCCTGTAGAAGTTATTAGCGCAGGTGATATCGGTGCTGGTGTAGGTTTCAAGGATATCCGTACAGGTGATACGCTTTGCGATGAAGAAGCACCGATTGTATTGGAATCTATGGACTTCCCCGATCCTGTAATCGGTATTGCTGTAGAGCCTAAGACTCAGAAGGATATGGACAAGCTGTCTAACGGCTTGGCTAAATTGGCCGAAGAAGACCCGACATTTACGGTTAAGACTGACGAACAGACTGGTCAGACCGTAATTTCTGGTATGGGTGAGCTTCACTTGGATATCATTATCGACCGTCTGAAACGTGAGTTCAAGGTAGAATGTAACCAAGGTAAGCCTCAGGTTAACTACAAGGAAGCCATCACGAAGACAGTTAACCTCCGCGAGGTTTACAAGAAGCAGTCTGGTGGTCGCGGTAAGTTTGCTGATATCATCGTAAATGTTGGTCCGGTTGACGAAGACTTCAAAGAAGGCGGATTGCAGTTCGTAAATGAAGTAACTGGTGGTAATATTCCTAAAGAATTTATTCCTTCTGTACAGAAGGGCTTCCAGTCAGCCATGAAGAATGGTGTGTTGGCAGGATTCCCGATGGATTCAATGAAGGTTACTTTGCTGGATGGTTCTTTCCACCCTGTAGACTCTGACCAGTTGTCATTCGAAATCTGTGCTATCCAGGCTTACAAGAATGCTTGTGCTAAGGCAGGTCCTGTTTTGATGGAGCCTATGATGAAATTGGAAGTTGTAACTCCCGAAGAAAACATGGGTGATGTTATCGGTGACTTGAACAAGCGTCGTGGTCAGGTAGAAGGTATGGAGTCTAGCCGCTCTGGAGCTCGTATCGTAAAAGCAATGGTTCCGTTGGCAGAAATGTTCGGTTACGTAACTGCATTGCGTACGATTACTTCTGGTCGTGCTACTTCATCAATGACATACGATCATCATGCCCAGGTTTCTAACTCTATTGCCAAGGCAGTATTGGAAGAAGTTAAGGGACGTACTGATTTACTCTAAATATATAAACCGTAGGCTAGCGAATGACTCTTAGCCTACGGTCCTTATCAAAAAATCATTTTTAATTTCATATATCAAATGAGTCAGAAAATTAGAATCAAACTGAAATCCTACGATCACAACTTGGTTGACAAATCAGCTGAGAAGATTGTAAAGACAGTAAAGACTACAGGCGCTATCGTAAGCGGTCCAATTCCTCTTCCTACTCACAAGCGTATCTTTACTGTAAACCGTTCGACTTTCGTTAACAAGAAGTCACGTGAACAATTCGAGCTTTCTTCATACAAGAGATTGATCGACATCTATAGCTCAACAGCTAAGACAGTAGATGCTCTGATGAAGTTGGAATTACCGAGTGGTGTAGAAGTAGAAATCAAAGTGTAAGTATTAAAAATTTAGTGAAATGCCAGGATTATTAGGAAAAAAAATCGGAATGACATCCGTTTTCAGTGCCGATGGTAAGAATGTACCATGCACTGTTATCGAAGCTGGTCCTTGTGTAGTAACTCAGATTAAGAGTGTAGAAAAGGATGGTTATGCAGCAGTACAGTTAGGCTTCCAGGAAGCTAAAGAAAAGAATACTACTAAGCCTTTAATGGGTCACTTCAAAAAGGCTGGAGTAACTCCCAAGAAACACTTGGCCGAGTTCAAAGAATTTGAGACAGAGTTGAATCTGGGTGATACTGTAACTGTAGAATTATTCAACGATGCTACTTTCGTAGACGTAGTTGGTACTTCTAAGGGTAAAGGTTTCCAGGGTGTTGTGAAACGTCATGGTTTTGGTGGTGTAGGTCAGACTACTCACGGTCAGCACAACCGCGCTCGTAAGCCGGGTTCTATCGGTGCATGTTCTTACCCTGCAAAAGTATTCAAAGGAATGCGCATGGGTGGACAACTTGGTGGCGACAGAGTTACTGTTCAAAACCTGCAAGTATTAAAAGTAATCGCGGAGCATAATCTTCTTTTGGTGAAGGGATCTGTTCCTGGTTGCAAAGGTTCAATCGTAATAATTGAGAAATAATGGAAGTTAACGTATATAACATTAAAGGTGAAGACACTGGAAGAAAGATTACGTTAAATGAGTCTATCTTCGGAATTGAGCCCAACGACCATGCTATCTACTTGGATGTAAAACAGTTTATGGCTAACCAGCGTCAGGGTACTCACAAGTCTAAAGAAAGAAGTGAAATCAGTGGTTCTACTCGCAAAATCGGTCGCCAAAAAGGTGGTGGTGGTGCACGTCGTGGTGACATGAACTCACCGGTACTCGTAGGTGGTGGTCGCGTTTTCGGTCCTAAGCCCAGAGATTACTACTTCAAACTTAATAAGAAAGTGAAAGCTTTGGCTCGTAAATCTGCTTTGTCTTACAAAGCTCAGAACGATGCTATTATTGTGGTTGAAGACTTCTCTTTCGAGGCACCAAAGACTAAAGATTTTGTTGCAATGACAAAAAATCTTAAAGTTTCTGACAAAAAGCTGTTAGTTGTTTTACCGGAAGCAAATAAAAACGTATATTTGTCAGCTCGTAACGTGAAAGGTGCGAATGTGCAGACTGTCTCAGGGTTAAATACTTATAGAGTATTGGACGCTGGGGTTGTTGTGTTTGCTGAGAGTGCAATCTCTGCTATTGACAATATCTTAATGTAAAAAGGAGGCTTGAATAATGGGATTTATTATTAAACCGTTAGTGACAGAGAAAATGACCGCAATTACTGAAAAGTCGAACAATCGTTTCGGCTTTATTGTGCGTCCTGAAGCTAATAAACTGGAAATTAAGAAAGAAGTAGAAGCCCTTTACAACGTTACAGTGGTTGATGTAAACACGATGAAGTATGCCGGCAAGAACAAGAGCCGTTATACTCGTGCAGGTATCATCAACGGCCGTACGATTGCTTTCAAGAAGGCAATTGTTACGTTGAAAGAAGGAGATACGATTGATTTTTATAGCAATATTTAATAGAAATGGCAGTACGTAAATTTAAGCCCACAACACCGGGGCAAAGACATAAAATTATTGGTACTTTCGAAGAAATTACTGCACGAGTACCAGAAAAGTCTCTTGTTTTTGGCAAGAAATCATCAGGCGGTCGTAATAATGTAGGTAAGATGACCATGCGCTACATTGGCGGCGGTCACAAGAAGGTGATTCGTATCGTTGACTTCAAGAGAAATAAAGACGGTGTGCCTGCAGTGGTTAAGACAATCGAGTACGATCCGAACCGTTCAGCTCGTATCGCTCTGTTGTTCTATGCAGATGGAGAAAAAAGATATATTATTGCTCCCAATGGATTGCAAGTTGGTGCGACTTTGATGTCAGGTGAAAATGCAGCTCCTGAAATTGGAAATGCACTTCCTCTTCAGAATATTCCGGTTGGTACCGTAATTCACAACATTGAATTACGTCCGGGTCAAGGCGCTGCTTTGGTTCGTTCAGCTGGTAACTTCGCTCAGTTGACTTCAAGAGAAGGTAAATATTGTGTTATTAAATTGCCTTCAGGTGAAGTTCGTCAGATCTTGAGCACTTGTAAAGCTACTATCGGTAGTGTAGGTAACTCAGATCACGCTTTGGAAAGTTCTGGTAAAGCAGGTCGTTCTCGTTGGTTAGGCCGTCGTCCTCGTAACCGTGGTGTTGTTATGAACCCGGTTGATCACCCGATGGGTG
>Ed_p1__coassemble_5131_pt1 | contig 3540 bp, 2 predicted proteins | sample Ed_p1__metabat2_high_PE_035 | metagenome-assembled genome bin Ed_p1
TTCGTGCTTGTTGGAGGGCTGTTTTTCTTGAGCCTCCCTTGATGGTTTTTCCATCGCAAGTCCATTCTCCGTTTTCATTGGCAACAACTTTGCCACCATAATTCTTAAATTCGATTGAGATGATAGCATCCTTCTTGATAAACAACGCATCTAATTCACATCCAATATTATAGTTGCCTACGAACACACAGAATTCATTCGAATCCTCATAGTGAGCTTTGAGTTGCTCACAGAGAAACCGAAACTGCTCACGTTCTGCTGTTGTGTCAAAGTTTCCGACTCTGAATGTTAAAAGTCCTCCCATTACAAAATATCAATACTATTTTTGTAAACTAAATGATCTTTGTTCCTGTGTTGACTTTTTCGTTTAAGAATTGTCAGTTTTCGACTACAAAGGTACAAAAAATATAGCAAACACTTGTATGTATAGATATGAATTTGCAATAAATATATTACTATCAATCAACTATCTTCGTTTTACCGAAGTATGCTTCTTTGCTACGTTATCATTCCACGGAAGGTCAGACGATGAGCCACCAGATCCAGTACCAACATGAACCTCCGCCGGTCCTCCGGCAGCAAGGGTAAAAGCATGCTCGAAAGAGAATCCCACATTATAATATTTCTGTTCCGACTGATTGAAACAACTGTATTTTAAAATACCTTGCTTCACAAATCCCCAGTAAGGCCATACCTCCCCCTCCCGGAATAAATAACTATGGCGTGTAAGATGATGAAGTGTGCCAGACTGAATACATAACTGCTTGAAGAATGCAGTATCGATGTGCGACATATAAGAGTTAAATCGGGTCATAAGTCTTTGTATTATAATTAACCGGTTCTATAGAGTAACACAAAGATAATTGTTTTGCGGATGATTTGATTATTTCAGCCAAATCATTATTTTTACAGATATCACCTTTTAAACGATAATATCGCTTGGCATAACCGAATCTGATGAAACCAATCCAGCCATCCGTCTTCCCAGTTTGCGGTTTATTGTCCGCAGGCTGCGAAGACGGATGGCTGGATTAAACCGCTACTCATCGTGCAATGCTACGGCGGGCTGAATGCTCATTGCCTTACGAGCCGGAAGGCTGATGCCGACTGCTATCATACTGCCTATCAAGGCAAAGCAACCCAAAGCACAGCACAACAGACGGTCCCACTCCAGCGTGGTGCCGTTATGCCAACTATTCAACTCGAAATAGGCCAACATCACCTCTATAAGAAGGGCCAGCGGCGTAACTACCAGCAGCAACAGGAAACCTTCGCTGAGCAAACGGCGGAAAATGCCGGCATCGGTAGAACCCAAGGCCTTGTGAAGGGCTATCTCTTTACGTCGCTGCTGCGTGCGGAACCAGAAGGTGCCGAGCAACCCTAAGAATATATTCAGCAGCAAAAATCCCATCCCAAAGAGGTAATTACGCATTTCATTGCTGTAAATCTGCTGGAAAGTGCGGCGCTGGTCTTGAAAGCTGCGCACATCACTGATGTAGAGATTGCCCACCCGATACAGCTTTTCACTGTCGGCTTTCAGGTTCTCAATAAAGTTACGGTCTTGTCCTTCCTTTACCCGGATGCAGAGTTCGTTATCATCATTGATCCAACCCTCGGACAGCAGATTCATATTGTACACCATGCTGTAACTGGCATAGCCCTGCTCATAATCATGATAGCGCACATTCTGCAGGGCAGCTCCCAAACGGAAATGATGTGTGGTATCGCCAAACAAGTGAAATCCGTCTTTCCCTACTAAGGAAGTCAGTTTTACCCCGTATCGCTGTTCATAGAGATTGTCGGAAGCCAGAAATTCTCCTTTTTCCAGCATCGCCGCCAGCTGCTCAGGGGTTTCTCCCCGGGTACCCTGGTAACGGAATACCCGGACAAAATCGGGCGTAACACAGCGACGAATCACATACCGGGGACTCTGCAACGTATCATATACTACACTGGCTCCTGAATTACTGCCATTATAAGGATAGGAGTTCTGTGAAAGGCTCACCGCTTCTACTTCGGGACGATGCCGCAGACGCTCGGCCAATTCACGTACCTCATCGCACAGTTTATGGGTTTCATTATAAGGCTGATAGTCGGCACTCTTGGATGTCAGCACTTCCATCTGCACCAGGTAGCAGTGCTCCGTGTTGAATCCACGAGGCTCCAGGTAGGTAGCGATGCGGCTATACAGCAGGTCGATGATGTACCACATCACCACACTTACCACTAATAGTTCCAAGGCCAGCCAGAGGTTGCTGCGCCATTCATTCTTCATCTGTTTCAACAGTTTCTTTTCCATATTCGTTCTCCTCCCTTTTTAATGCAATTTTCCTCCAATCGAATCTACAATCTTCATCCGCGAAGCCCGCCACGCCGGAATACCGGTACTCAGCAGATTCAGCACAAAACAGAAGGCCAAGGCCATAAGGAAGGTAGAAGGCTGAATCAGGATGGAGGCATCCACGGTGGGCGGTGCCAGCGTATAGCTGAACTCCTGGGCAAAAAGAAACTCACTGCCCACATAGGCAAAAAGAATACTCAGCAGCAAACCGAACAGTCCGGCCAATAAGGTGATAATCAGATTTTCACCCAAGAGCTGTCCCATCAGTTCGGCACGCGTAGCACCAAAAGCTCGCCGCACCCCTATCTCGCTGACCCGCTGGCGAAGACGGCTCTGCGTCATGCTGCTCAGATTGATGGCCGGTACAATGAGCAGAATGAGGTAAATCATCCACCGCTGCCGGCGGTCGGCCTCTACATCAGGCTCATAATTGGCTCCGAAAGCCAGCACATCTTTCTCCTGCGTATAAGGGCGGTTGCGGTTGATGTAAGCATAGCCTGTTTCTTCCAGGCTTTTATTTTTGGCTTCCAACCGTCGGAGGGCTTCCTCGCGGACAGCGGGAAAATCAGCGGGGTCCTTGGCCAGGATGGTGCAAGACATCATTCCCATCAAGTCGCTTTCCCAGGTATTGTATACCTGATTGGTAGAAGTATAGGGAATCCACACCTGTGCATAAGCGATACTGGCCAGCGTACTGACATCCTTCACCACCCCGGCTACACGGTAAGGCACATAAGCCAAGAGAAATTCTTTTCCCACTACATCCGTAGTACTAAACAGACGTCGGGCCACGCTTTCCGTAAGCACCGCCATGGGCTGACCGGCCGTAAACGCAGCCTCATCGTAGGGTTTCCCTTGCTGAAAAGCAAAGTCGAACACCCGCCAAAAGTCGGCATCGGTTTCCAATATATCCACTGCAAACGAGGGTTCTCCCGGCAGGCTGACCGGCGTGGTGGTGGGAATACAGGTATAGATAGTCACTGCCTCGGGTGTCTTCATCGGCTTATAGATATCTTGTAGCGCATGCGCACTCCACGGACCGTTACTACTGTTTTCGGTCCCCCAATCTTTATGCGTAATGCTGGACATCTTCACGTGCAGAAAGCGGTCGCGATTGCTCTCTGGTGCAAAAGGGGCTGTCTTGACCTGCTGCATCATCACCACCAGCATAATGAGGAAGATGGCCAGGGCCGTACCTG